>Ga0153958_1000196_pt1 | contig 13870 bp, 16 predicted proteins | sample TSFL042MetaG_FD_104719 | JGI IMG/M metagenome (GOLD analysis project Ga0153958, IMG submission 104719) | Attine ant fungus gardens microbial communities from Florida, USA - TSFL042 MetaG | ecosystem: Host-associated > Fungi > Mycelium > Unclassified | place: USA: Florida, Wekiwa Springs... | reverse complement strand
GTGAATTTAGAGAGAATTTAGCAAGCAAAGAGAGAGAATGCTGACCAATGCTTGTAAAGCGTTGGCTAAGCATTGGGTAAGCAGGCATCATCCCACGTTCGGTGCAGCATACATACTAGATACTGCTTAGCCTGCAAGAGAAGATTGGGTATTCTGTGAGCCTACTATTGCTGTGGAAGAGGCATTGGTGGAAAATCAGTAAGACTTCTTTCCATTTCTACTAATATCCTGTTGAGATCCTAAAGGCCATAATCATAAACATCATCCTCTAGTATCTCCTGGTCAACTTGGTAGTAGTTCATATGATATAGTTTATGCTTGATATCATCACATAGTCTAGCCTTAAATTGATCCCAGAGTAAATAAGGCTCAGCCACTTCATCAGTTAGTAAGATAACTACTAACAACCAACAACATGCCATTCTAGACTACATTACAATTGCTTCCTCTAAGCAAATCCTCTACTCATAATTATTCTTTAGTAATCTCCTTGCTATACATGATTCCTTAAATGTATCAAACACTTGGCTATTCTAGGTCCTTAGATTAATAGAGTATACTTTGTTAAGTCTTATATTGCTTTTTGTCATCTGCTCTAACTGTATATTTGTATCTCACTGCTCTATCTAAAGAGCTTCACTTGTTGCTCTTATATCCTTGTCACTTCTTTAGTGATGCTCAGGCTCTAGAATTGCTCTTCCACAGGGTAGATACTGATACATGATTTTCATATATAAAGTATATACCTATAAACCTTAAAGCTAGTTGTCCTATTGGCTTTTAGGTACATATGCTTGTAAAACCAATTACTTATGAATACTCAATGTATAGTTGTTCTGTTAGCTTTTAGTCCAATTTCCCTTAGCTTGAAGACGTTACTGTGCATTACTCTGTTAGGTTATGGTACCCATTGGTGAGATGTCTTCTATGCTAAACTTCCCAAAACTAAATGGAAACAACTATCATATATGGTCAGACAATATGATATTTGCCCTGCAAGCTCAACTACCTCTGGCTTATTGTTAATGGCCAACAACCTTCTCCTCCTAAATCCTCTGCTAACTCTCCTATTGACAATATAACAAATAAACTATTACCTTTCAGCTCTAATGACTATAAGAAGTGGATCTGCTTACAGAATGAGCACATTCAGTGGCTTGAATCTGATCTGGCTACTATGGAATTAATACATGGGGCTATTAAATATGGACAACAAGAGCACATCCAGTTTACCACATCAAAAGATATGTGGGACTGCTTATGCTAATTCCATGTCACTCAAAGATAAGACACTAATATTTATTATTACTTTTAAGAGCTTTATCTCAAAAAATAAAATGAACATATCTTTATGTCTGATCATATTAGCTCTTTTTTGAACTTAAAATGTTGTATTGCTGAAGCTGGTCATAAACTAGATGACATACTCATTATTTATGCTATTTTTCACTCTCTTTCTCACTTCAACATCTGGGATATTGTTAAACAGAATCTTTTAGACAAAGAAAAGGGTCTTACCTTAGATATTCTTACTGTAGAACTCATTTCAGTTCATGACTATACTAAATGCAATTGCCTCACTGACAAGAATGAAAAGAAAGCCAAAACTGACTAGGTAGTCTTATTTGCCAAGTCTACATTATCTTTAAATGACCCTAAAAAAAAGGAGAAAAAAAGTCAAGCACTTTGACAAAGAAAGAAAGTCTAAAACTCAACCTTTAGGTGCCAAGTGTTATATTTGTGGCCAAGTGGAGCATTGGGCCCCTAAATATCCATTTAGATCCAACAAGGGAGACTTATATCAATCTAGAGGATCAGCTAACCTAGCTGTTGAATATCTATAGTTATTAGAAGAACATGAGATTGGAAAAATACTTATGGTATCCAATAATACCATTTCAAGCACTAGTATCCTTCTAGACTATGGTGTTACATTATATATGTTTACAAGCTGGGAACACTTCACCACTTACATAGAATTCTCCAACAAATTTGTTATAGTTGATAGTCACAATTATGTATCTATCTCTGGTCAAGGATTAGTTCTTTTCTTAACTAAACTCCTTGATAGTCGACTTAATATCACTCTTTATGATGTTCTTTACATTCCTCATCTAGGTGTAAACCTTGTTAGCCTTGGCACTCTACATCGTCAAGGGGTGTCTGTAAAAAGCTTTGACAATGAACTTATACTCTCTAAAGACAATGAGAAATTATTCAGGGCCTCTCTAATAGACTTAACTGGGACCTTGTATCATATTCAGTGTATTGCTCTAGTCACTGGTACTGCCTACTTAGCTAGTGGCCTTCTCAGTATGTGTCTCTGATACCAATACATAGGGCACTTGAGCTCTTATGCTATAAATTCTATGAAATGCCAGAACTTAGTCAATAGTCTTGAAATAAGCATATCTCGAGAGTTTGACTATATTTGCAGTGGTTGTGTAAATGCCAAGTCCTATCATTTTCCCTTTTCCGAGTTCAGTAACACTCATTACTCCAAAATGAAACTTGTTGTGATGGACCTTACTGGTCCTATGTTGGTCCTGATCTAGGATAGTTTCCTCTATGCTCTTATAGTGGTCAAAGTTAGCTGTTGATACCCTGTAAGAAGACTCTTACACACCAAGGAAGATACTGGCATTGCTGTTTATGATATTCTTGTTATGCTTGAAAGATAATCTAGGCTCAAAGTCTGTCATCTGTGCTCTGACAATAGTTCAGAATTTGTTAATGAAGCCATACATATTTTTTGTTGTTGTAATGGTATTATTCATAAAACCACTATCCCTTATACTCCAGAGCAAAACAGTATTGCTGAGCAAGCTATAGTTGTCTTTTTTGAAATGGTCCAATCAATGCTCTATACTACAGGTATTAGCCTATGGTACTGGGGAGAGGCCTTTACCTATGCTATCTATATATGAAGCTTGTTTGTTACTACTAGTTTATGCAGTATTATGCCACAAGCAAATTTTCTGTGGAAGATAACATTTGATATGCTTTATAACAATATATTCTTAATTAGAATTCACTCTAGAACCCTTTCTATAATCCTCAGAATGGAATACTATATGATAAAGACACTAAGCTAGTGATAATTGACCTAGAGCTTATGCTAATACCTCAAGAGGCAATTAGGATAAACTAGCATCAGGTTACTAAGAAAGTTACTAAGAGACTACGCTCTAGATCTACCTTTGGATGGACTAACTTAGAAAAATGGCAGACTTGTACTTTAGAACTAGTACTACTCAGATGACAAACTTAGACTGATAGACTTTGTGCTTGTAAATAAGCATTGATGGCATCAGATCAATTATATTTAGATAAATGACCTCTAGGATATGACTTGGAGATACTAGACATTTATGGGGACTTGCTAACTGTTTAACAGGTAACTAACAAAGTTCAAATTACAAAGCAATATCAAGAGTATGATAGGGGAAGATAGAAGAATATTCTAGAAGGAAGTAGCAATGAAGACGCATTATCTTTGATAGAAAAAACTTAGTAAGGGAACATGTCATTATAAAAAAAGAAAAGGGCCACATCATCAATGGGATTTTGGAAGACCTTAGGACAGAAAGAAGTTGATGAAATCCTAAAAGTAGTAATAGTTTTCTTTTTATATTTTATTTCTTGGGTTTTAGGGCTTTGCAATAACATTAATATAGTATCTAGAGTATAGTTGGATAAAAAGAGAAATCTCTTGACTCCTATCTCCATCTACACTGCCTCTGGAACCGTAAATGCAGATCTATTAAGAGTAAGAAGACTAGGACCAGAGGATATCTTGAGAAGAACACTGAATATACCCAGAACTCAATCTAGAGAGGAATAGCAGATACAACTGGGATAGGCTTTGGAGAGAATAGCAGGTTGGAAAAGCTTGACTAGGTGCATACTTGAATTGTATCACACCCGTAAGGTTTGGTGTTGAGGGTGCAAACAAGGGGGCAACTGAGTATAGAGAGTCCATAAGTGATCAACTAACTGTATTTTCTAGTTGAGTCTAGTCATGGTATATAAAGGTTGACATCTTAGAGAGGCTATGCAACCTAGAGAGATCTTACATTCATTTTACAATGACTAACATATATTTTACTAGAGCTACATATAATTCTACTTTTTCTAATTATTTATAAATCTTTTTTTTTTTGTTTAAAAATTTATAATGCAGTGCTCGATCATAGTCTGTAGCAGACTATCTACAACAAGTAGCCTACATGGGCCTCAAGAACCAGATTGCCCTATCATAGGCAAGAAACACTATCAGTATTAAAGAAGAAATCTAACCTAAGAGGAAAGAGAACTAAATACAGGTTGCTCGTAACCAACCTTTAAATAATATGTCCAAGTCAAGAGACCTATCATGCCTAGAATACAGAGTCAAATGAAACTAAGAGATGAGACTGAGAAACTATCTACAGCACAAAAAAAAGAAAAACCAAGTGAGATACTCATGGAGGCTCAGGGGGCTCAGAGAATAGACAATCCTGAGAAAGGAAGGCAAAGGCACTAGGATGCTCCTTTAGAAACTTGACAAAGTTCTTGACAGTTAGCACTAGGTCAGTCAAGGAAGAATGGGCAAACCGATAATAGTTAACAAAGATATGTCGACGTGTTTCTACCTGGAAATGGCCACATGGATACTGGGTGCACTCTGCAGGGAAAAAGCACTGTCTGAACTCCCCAATGGGAGCATGATTAAGAATGGCTCAAGTCACCCTGGCACACAAGGTAACTGACTTGCTAATAAATGAAAGCCAGCCCCCCCCTTTAGCATAGGAAAGCTGGAGAAGGTTCTTGATACCACCTTTGAGAGGGAGGAAGTAATGACCCTGAGATGAAGAATAAGCAAAGGATATTCTTTATACATCGAGACAGGCAGCAATGCTCTTGGATCAAAGAGCATTAAGCAAAGTAGCTGAATGGTGTCCAGTAGCAATCTTAGTACTAGTAGTATCTTCATGTGCCAAGAAGTGAAGGGACTACTGAGCCTTGCTTGGGCAGTCCCAAAAGTAGATGGAGCAATTAGAGTGATTGGTGAAGAAACCCCTAAGGGCTTGGACAATGGCAAGAGAGTAGGTCTAGCCTGAGTGAACAGAAGCGTCAACTGCTCTCCTAGCTATAGTAAAAGAATTAGTGATGATAACAATGCACTTGATGTTAAAGGAAGTGGCCTTAACAACACCAAGTCAAATGGCAAACAACTCTGTATCAAGAGCTATAGCTTATTCTACAAGTGTCTTGGATGATGACACTTGTTCTCCAAGTCTCCAGAAATAGACAACTGAAACAGCCTGCATGTTCCTGGGAGAAATAACACTTGCATCAGTGGCAACTACAAGTGTTAATAGATCAGAGGAGGCTTTATGACAAAGTCAGTCAAGAGCATTGAACTAGAGCTTGTGAGTGTGCCCATTGGAGCAGTCACAGGGATAGAAAGAGACACAATCAGGAAAGTTGTCCAACAACCTACATCCTGGGCATATCTCAGAGTGAATTGAAGCATTCTGTAAGGTTAAGAAGTGACACTTCAGTATCAAGAAGAGGGCTCCTCAACTGAGCACTCTGTGTATCAGTGAGAAGAGCAAGAGACTGTGGATAAGGATGAGCACCAGTTGTGAGCACTAAGAAAAGAGAGTAGTGTATGCTGAGAAAGAAGCGTAGCAGCCCTAAGACAGGATTGCTTGACCAGCTTCTTGAGATGGAGATGAATGGGAATGAGATCTGCCAGAGCCTCAATTCCACCAGTTGAAGAAGTACAAAAGGTACCTAGAATCCAGAGAGCCACCTTGCATTGTATAGTGGCAATAGAAACAACACAGGACTGATAGAGAAGTCACTTTTATAGAGGAAAAAGACCTTGAGTGGAGTTACCAAGCATGTCCATTGCCTTGACAGTGGTTAGTGCCTTGGTGGAATAGAACCAAACATGTTTCTTAAAGGAGAGCCATCGATCAAAATAAAAGCCCAAGTATCGCCAGTAAGTCTTGGGTTTAAGGATAAAAGCACCAATTGCTAAGAGATCCAGCTCAGGGTTGGAGTCATTATGCACTCTAGAAAAGTAAAAGATCTCTGACTTATCATGCTCTATGACCAAGCCAAAGAATGCTATCAAGTCTAAAACTATACTATAACTACTAGTAAGCTTTGGCAGGGTTTTGTTATATGTTCTTTCCTAGGAGACCAAGAGACCATTATCTACATAAGAAAGAGTGAAAGTATCTAAGTTAAGAGCCTAAGCTCAATGTTCAAAGAGGTAGAGAAGAGGCGTAATATAGAGCACTGAGAGAATAGGAGAGAGAGCAGAGCCTTGCCCCACACCAACATCCACATCACAGGCATGAGAGAAAAAAGAATTCCAGGTGTACTGGGTTGATCTACCTATAAGATAGTCAAAAAAGAAATCTACTAAGCAGTCTGCAAAGCCAGAGTGTTAAAGGATTGCAGTAAGCATACTATAATTGAGAAAAGGGAAGAACTGTGTAATTTCAAAGGCAACCACACTAGTCTTGAGGCCCTTGGCCTAGCCAGAGTAAACCAAGTGAGTAAGAAAAAGACCAGTATCTTCAGTAGACCTCTGAGTGATACTACTGAGTTGGTTAGGATGAAGAACACTGTGCTTGACAGCATCAAACTGGAGTCGCCTAGCAATCATCTTCTCAATGAGCTTGCCAAGGGTGTTGAGTAGAACAATGGGTCAAAAGGCCTTAGGAGTATCGTAGACTAGTTTACTAGGCTTAGGAATAATAATAGAGACCAACTTCTTGAAGTATTAAGGCCAGTATTGCAGAGTAATACAAGAGTTGGCAAGGGAAAGAATGTCAGAGGCATAGATGTCGTCAGCTAGGATACTCTTAAGGTAGCACCAAGTAATATAATCAGGACCTGGAGTAAAGACATTAGAACAGGCCTTAAGGGCCTCAGACATTTCTAGCATAGAGAAAGATATTCATAGTCGAGGAACTAGACATGAAACATCATCTAGAATAGATAACTCAACTGAGTAATTAGCAGCAGCATTGTAAGATGAGTAAAAAGTATACCACAAGTCAGGGAAAGAGTTACAGAAGAGGCCTTGGTACCAAATGGCCTCCACTACAGGTAACTTACGCTGCTTGACCCAACTCATAAGGTCCCAGGGGCATTTGTTGGTGAATGCAATCTCTGCAATCTTGTCATCAAAGAAGGACCGTTTTGCAGATCTTGTAGTAGAACGAAATAGATGCCAATCCTCTCTAGCTCTTGTATGTCTATAAGTTACAAGTATATCTCTCTACTCATCATTCCACCACTTTTTCAATCAAGTAATGACAGTGATATTCCTAGCATTAACCTCCTATGCATTGGAGATTACCCTAGAAACTGCCCTAGAGAGCAAGTCTAGATTGTCTACAGAGTCTAGCCTAGAAAAGTTAAGAGCATGAAGCCTTATAGTGACAGAAGAGAGAAAGTTGTTTTCCTCATTACTGTCATGTTTGAGGACCTTCCTGCTGAAGCAAATGTTCTCTGGTAAGATAAGGAGGTCAACTAGAAGAGGAGTGTGGTCTGAGGGCCATCTAAGATCAGGCTCAATGCGGTGTAAGACTTAAGTACTGCTCATGTCTAGAAAGATAAGGTCTATGACTGAGTTAGCATGACCATTAGTGTCTGAATAATGAGTAGGGACAGGAAGCTCTAAAAGTGAATGCACAAGACCAAGAGAGTCAGCCAGGTCTACCAGGGCCTGGCCAGCTGCAGGATGTAAGGAGACAGATAAATCCCACTCTGTATCTCTAATGTTCAAGTCCCTACCCATATACAATAAGTTAGGGATGTCAATGATCTAATCTAGTATGAACTTGACAGCTGAATGGCAGTCATCTAAATAGACATTTATGAGAAAGTGATACTCTTCTCTGTTAAAGAAAGACAAGAGCAGGATATCACAGTGGTCGACCATGTCTCTTCTCAAGCTAAACCTAAGTCTAGAGAGATGAGAGTGAATAAAATCCATAACTCAAGGAACATCCTCAGACCACCTGGGTCTAGTCAGGGTGAATAGGAACGCCCACAACCTTGTCTTCTTCCAGAGAAACAGTAGAGAGAGCATAGTGAATAAAGTTCTAGAAAGGTTCCTAAACAAAGAAAATATTATATTGGTCCTTTTGAGACTCAAGAAAAGTATCAACCAGCACATATTTATAAATCTTTACCTTTGATTATTTTTCCTCAGATCTTTAGCATACAATTGGGAACTAGTACATCATTATTTTGTTTGTCCTAGTGTGCAATTCCCTTTTGCACTCTTTCAGCAGTGTTGTCTCCTATGAAGCTTAGACAGGTTGTAAGCCAAATATATCTCACTTGCGAGTTTTTGGATCTCTAGGATAGACACATATACCTAAACAAGTGTGCAAAGGCAAACTAGAGTCTTAGGCTATGAAAGTTAGAATGCTTAGCTGGTAGATAGATAAAGCAAAAGATTACCGTCTTGAGGATCTTGAGAATAGCAAACTTGTTGCCTCTTGAGATGTCTATTTCTTCAAAGGTAACTTACTGAGTAAATTAGTGGTCATTGAGGTTAACAATTCTCCTACTAGCAGCAAAGATATTAATAATCTAGTTGACAATGCAATCACAAAAGACTTTACTATTTTCCTAATCTCAGAAGACAATTCATCTCTTTCACTTGACATTTCCCTATCCAATCCTTTGAAAAAAGATATAGCTACTACAAACCCTGCAACTAATGACCTCACAAATACACTTTCTTCTCTAGCTCTATACTGTTCTGGTCGCGAATATAAAATCCCAAGTAGATTTGTACTCACTATAATTGATGACATTTCTATATGTGACAATAGCAATATAGCATTCATAGCAGTCACTGGGGAGCCCAAAACATACCAAGAGGCTATCCAATTATCCTACTTAAAGCAGTAGGAGCAGGCAATGAAATTCAAGTATGCACAATTACAAAAGTTAAATGTCTTTGAGATAGTTGATGGATTATCTAATGGGAGGAAAGCCATAGGCAGCTGCATAGTTTTTTGTGAAAAACAAGATGACCATGGTAATCTGGTCAAGTTCAAAGCCCACATTGTAGCCAAAGGTTTTTTACAAATACCTAGAGAAGACTTCACTGACACCTTCTCATCTGTCACAAAATTCTCAACTCTCTGGATCTTTCTCTCCTATATAGCTTACCTAGACTGGCACCTCTATTATGTCAATGTCATTGCTGCCTACTTGCATGGTTCTTTGGATGAAGATATATATATGATGATTCCTGATAGTGTTAAAAATTCAAGTTCTGGTTGCTATTGGAAACTAAAAAAGACATTCTATGGGTTAAAACAGGCCAGAAAACAATGGAAGAAATGCTTATATGAAGTCTTAACCAATTTTGGGTTTACTCAAGCATTTGCCAATGATTGTTTATATATTAAGCATCATAAGGATCAAATTGTCTTGTTGGTCCTAGTCTATGTTGACAATATAGCTGTCACTAGCCCTAATTGTTAAGACTCTAGACCTCACAATTGAATACGTTCAATTTGAAACCTATATCTAACACTTGATATCTTCACGCTCCTTGTTAGAGGATCCGGTTAAGGTTTTTAGTGAAGTTATATTGGAGGAGAGATAACAGCGAGACTTTGAGTAGCACCCTTGAGATTGTCCCAAGACAAGTAAGAGTACCGATTCCTCAGAGTAGGATTTTACAAGGGGAATACAGAAAGAGAGAACTTGCCGTTCCCTTCTCTTTCTGATCTGTATTTATCCTAACTAGGTATTGTGACTTCGTTACAATGTGGTAACACTACTTGTAACTAAGAGTGACTAGTTAAGTGACAGATCAGTGACAGAAGTCCTAGGGGTGATAAGTCGAGTCAGTGTCCTAATAATGGGTTAGTCTGATGTTGTCCCATTTGGCACAGGTCCAGAAATAGAGAGTAAGTCCGAGATTTCTCCGAAGAGTCCTGTCCGTTCTGTGAGTCCATTATTTCTTAGAGTCCTCAGACATTATCCAATGTATTACTGCATAATAATGTCCTTGTCTAATATTGCCAACATCTCGTCTACTAACCACTCATTATCAGACCATGGCTGATAATAGTTGTAATCCCACTCGATGTTCATAACACTAATAGTATCCATTTAGTCTCTCTCAAGTCTTTTCTCAGCAAAGATTTTGAAATCACAGACCTTGGTAAACTCAAACACATTCTGGGTGTCTTGGTCTCTAGAGATCATTCTAGGTGTCTTATCTATTTAAATCAGACAGCGTCTATCCAATGAATAGTCACTTGTTTCAGTATGGAAGAATTGTTCCCAGTCTTTACTCTACTTTTTGTCAAACATAGCCTTTCACTATTTCAATTACCAAAAATAGAAGCTAAAAAAAGGGCATACCAAGATTATGCTGGCTATACCCCTTATCTCTCCCTAGTTGGCTCACTTCTCTTTACCACCCAAACTTGTCCTAACATTCAATTTGCAGTTGGGCTTATTGCCCAATTTGGCAGTAACCTAGGTATAGCCTACTATAAAGCTGCTAAGTACATTTTGTGTTACTTAGAAAGGACTGTTAATTAAAATTTAGTACTAGGAAAATGAAGAGAAGGCAAATTTGACTTAATAGGATAGTCTGATTCAAATTGGGCACAAGATGTTAATGACCACTGATTCACCAGTGGTTTTGTCTTTGATGTAGCTAGTAGCTTCGTGACCTGGTCTTCAAAAAAGTAACCCACTGTGGCCACTCCTTTATAGAAGCTGAATATGTTGCCTTTGCAAATGTGACCAAAGAAGTTGTGTGACTGTGCACACTCCTCACCAAGTTGGATTTCCTACCTACAATAGCTATAATCATTTTTACTAACAACCAGGGCTATATTGCTCTTGCTAATAACCTTGTCTCTTATTCATGCACTAAACACATTGATATATGTCATCATTTCATCTGGGAGCATATTGAACAACATGAAGTTGAACTTAAATATGTGTCTACCAAAGATATGTTGGCTGATGTTTTTACCAAAGCCTTGCCTCAAGAAATGTTCAAAAAATTCTGTACTCTCTTGGGAGTATTGTCAATGGATGGATAACTCAATAAGTGGGAGTAACAGAGTATACTTTGTTAAGTCTTATATTGCTTTTTGTTATCTGCTCCGACTGTATATTTGCATCTCACTACTCTATCTAAAGAGCTCCACTTGTTGCTCTTATATCCTTGTCACTCCTTTAGTAATGCTCAGGCTCTAGAATTGCTCCTGCACAGGATAGATACTGATACATGATTTTCATATATCTGTAAACCTAAAAGCCAGTCTTCTGGTTAGCTTTTAGGTACATATGCTTGTAAAACCAATCACTTATGAATACTCAATGTATAGTCGTTCTGTTGGCTTTTAGTCCAATCCTCCTTAGCTTGAAGACGTCACTGTGCATTACTCTGATAGTTAAAAGAAGTTGTAAACAAACTGCTCTCCCCATGATGATAATACAAAGTACATCCTTCCAATTATCCTAGTATATCATCTTGGATGCCATGACTTGTCTTTGGCATTCCAGATATAGTGTTGAGGAAACTATTAGTAGGTAAAGCCCAAACCATTATTATATGCAGAGTTGTAGTCAAACCAAGTAGTAAGTTGAGTCTTCTCTATATTTTGCCTGGCTAATACTTCATTGACAATCTGGTGTGCATGAAAGTCAACATAGTATTTATTGGGAAGATGGATAGGAAGATGTTGGACTGCTGGTGACTCTCCATGTATATTGAATCCAAAGATCTTCCAGCAAGCTTCTCTTCAGAGAAGTCTTGGACAATCTTCCTCTCTTTTATTTTTGATTCTAACAAATGGGACAATATCAGACTAATCTATTTATAATGACCCAACTTGTTACTTCTGTCACTGGACTGAACTAGTCACTCTTAGTTACAAGTAGTGTTACCACATTGTAACATTGTCACAGTACCTAGTTAGGATAAATACAGACTAGAAAGAGAAAGAAACAGCAAGTTTTCTCTTTCTGTATTCCCTCTGTAAAATCTTACTCTGAGGAATTGGTATTCTTTCCTGTCTTAGAACAACCTTGAAGAGTGCTACTCAGAGTCTTGAGATGTCTCTCCTCCAATATAACTTCACTGAAAACCTTAACTGGACCCTCTAACAAGGAGTGTGAAGATATCAAGTGGTTGACATAGGTTTCAGGTTGAAACACATATTCTTCCTTGAGGTCTAGAGTCTTAACAAGCATAGTCTCTAGACCTCAATCTCATTGAATACTTTTGGGATCATCTCAAGAGAAAGCTTAATGACTATGAAGAACCACCTAGGGGGTATATGAGCTTTGGGCTAAGGTTGAGAAAGAATGGAATGAGATATCCAAGGAAGTGGTGCAGAGTCTGATAGCTAGTATGCCTAGGAGATATGCAGTAGTGATAAAGGCCAAGGGAGGACATACCAAGTACTAGTAGATATGCTTTGTTATTATTCAAACAGCTAGCAGAAAAATTGTTCAAATGCTATATCATTTTGTTTCTTACTATTCTTCCACTAAATCACATAATTCCTTTTGGAACCTGGAGCCAAGAGTCTAAACCTAATTACATGATATTTTCAAAATTTCTACTATTTTCCTCATCAAGTTATTTGATGATCAACATGAAAGTACTGGATGTGTGAATGTACTTGGTTTATTATCCACATGTAGATATACAATTATTTACAGATATGCAGTCATCCACCAGTTGGGGTGATATCTGAGATATACATATATTTACAAAGCTATTCTTCACAACTGTCATTAGGTTTTACCTATGACTCAGAGGATTATATGGTGATCAAAAAACTGTCTCTTTCCTAATGAAAATCTGGCAGCACTTACTTGGTCAAACACTCTGAGACACTTAACATGCCTTTCAATTTCTTTTCTCCCTTCCTTCTCATAGATTCAGACCAGAGGGGGGAAATTTGTATCAGATGACACTGAACCTTTGGCAACCCAATAATAGCTAAACGCCCACTATGGACAAGCAAGAAGCAATTAATTTCATAGTGACCACATCAAACATTAATAGCATTATTCCAATTACCACCCCACCATCTCCTCATCCGTTCTCCACCATGTTCTTCATAGTTTTGTCGAGTATATCCATGATGTTCCCCAGCTTCACTCAGTTTGTTCATACCATACCAGGGATTCATTGTCGGATTTTCCGCACACTTGATAGTTATAGGCATCTCGGGAGGCAGAACTGGTCTGAGGGTAACTTCAAGGCGGTCTGAGAGACCTGGAAGTTGTGAGGGTCCACCAGTCAGGAAAATGTTCTGTGATGGGATCAGAGCTCTGGTGATGAGAACGGAGTATCCCTGGAACTTACGTTGACTAGGCGTCCTTTCTCAGCTTCGGTGAAACTCATAAGAACATTCTGTATCACCTCACCTAGGCCAGCGGAGTCGACTCCAGCCAGATTAGGTGAAAACCACGTCTCGCAGACCCGCCAACGTTCTGTTGTGAGATGAATGCGTGCATTGCCACAAAGGTCACCATCCTCGTATACAGGTTTGAAGGCAGACAGGAGTGCAGAACGTTGAGAACTAATTGCAGCATGTGTGTGTTTAATTGTGAATGTGGGATCAAATTGCAATAGTTTTTGTTCAACAATCTTGAGTTGGTCAAAATCGTCTTCTTCATCTGAAGATACAGTTGTTGTGTTCTTCACCTATAAGAAAATACTCGTGTACTAGATCGAGGGATCAAGGGCCGACTCACAATTTTGCGGTAGATAGCCCAATCAGCGTCATCTGCGCCGAACATATCCTCTCCTCCGCCCTTGCGTTTCTTTTTTGGCACGCGATCATCGTTG
>Ga0153958_1000195_pt1 | contig 13873 bp, 14 predicted proteins | sample TSFL042MetaG_FD_104719 | JGI IMG/M metagenome (GOLD analysis project Ga0153958, IMG submission 104719) | Attine ant fungus gardens microbial communities from Florida, USA - TSFL042 MetaG | ecosystem: Host-associated > Fungi > Mycelium > Unclassified | place: USA: Florida, Wekiwa Springs... | reverse complement strand
TTCCTTTCTCTATGTATTTAAGTAGGTACTATGTACTTACCACTGTCTTCCTTTGCACCCCATTTAATAAATTTATGATTTAAAAAAAAAAAAAAAAAAACATTATTCCTATTACTCCACTTCCCTCATGTATATAAAGGGCTTGTCCATTACAAATGGTATATCATTGCTCCTTTGCCTCACAAATATCTCAAGACGTTCTCACTATCTATTAGATAAGTAAGTAGTGTGTACGCCACTGTGCTATGGCCGCTGGCTACTCTTTAACAGGTTATGGGCCCCGTAGGGTGAGTACCACACGAATACTGCTGCCATAGGCACAATGAACCACCCACACATGTACTCAAGTACCCTATGTTCACCTTCTGGTCATAATAGAGAAAAGTTCCCTTACTGATACCATCTTCACGTTTTCACTATCTATTAGATAAATCATAACTTCTCAGACCCTTAGTCTTCTCTGCACTTTTGACAGCCGCGATTTTACTGAATGGGAAACTACCACTCGACATGTGATCAATGCCACTGGCTGCCAAATGGTGCTAGGCGTTAGACCGTCTCCGATATATGTGAATAACATCGAAACAGATGACTCGAGAAAGGCTCAAGAGAACTGGGAAAACCAGAACTCTCAAGCATATGGCAATCTGATGCTTTGCATCTTTGCTGATATCAGGAACCTTGCTACTAAAGCAGGAAGAGATACCACCAAAGATCTGCTAGACTGGCTAAAGACCCAGTATGGCACAACAAGCATCTCTGCAGCCTACTCGGATGTTGTCGCTGTCGATAAGCTCAGAATCCCTGGGGATTGCAATCCAACCCCCACTCTAGATAAGTTGCTAGCCCTCTTCACACGCCTTGAGGATAATAAACTCATTTACATGGAGGCGATCTGTGCAATGACCCTCCTTGCAAAGCTACCGCCACAGATGGAAGAGATCGCACGGAGCTATAATCAAAAGTCATCGGACACTCTCTCCCTCTTCTTTGCAGCCATTCGCAATGATGTTATACTCAATTGGCAACAGCGCTCATCCAAGGGAAAAGACTCCACAGCAAAGTTTCAAAGTGAAAAAACTATCGAATGTTCAGTGCAAGGGCAAGGACCCTTAGTTCCAGCAGTAGCAATATGCGCCGCAGAACCAAGGACCCAAAAGGCCATGAGGAAAACGAGGCGGTCAGTATAGGAATAAACAAAAACAGCATAGGCAACACCAGCCTCATGCACACCCCGCACAAACTGCCACCTCTGCTATGTCTGCACCGCCCTCAATCCATGTAGCCAGTTGCCAGTGCCAAATTTGTCTGGGATATTCCCAACATTTTGGCGCATATATTGACACTGTAAGTCTGCAGAATTTTACTCCCAAGTTAATTTTCCATCAGACACCTTTGACCTTCCTCAATGAAACTTGGACTTTATGCCTCGTAAATCTGATTCCTTAGAGCGCGATCCAAAGCGCATCAGAAACCCAGACTTTGATCCAAAACTTGCATGCACTCCTCATGCATCAATAGACAAAGACTCACTCAATATATGCACTAAGAAGGCTTTGAATGTCACAACCAGTTCCTATAATGAGGACCATCTGGCAAAGCGCTTTTGCCTTGCCAAGTCCAGTAAGGAACATGTCTCACAAAAGCACAAAAATACTATTTCAAACTCCTTAGCCTCGCGTATTGGGGAAAGAACACTATGGGATAAAGAGGATGACACGGTCTCATTGGGTTCTCAAACCCACAAGACCTTGGATCATGATGAAAGCACACTCAGCGTCATGAGTACCAATGACTCGCTTTTTGCCGACAATGGCTTAAGGTGCACTGCTTTCCCCTACAAGCGCGAATACAGCACTAATCTACACTCAGTTTTGGAATGCTGGATGATGGCTTTGAACTGTAGTGATAGAAAGTACTGTAGTCTAACTCATGTACTCAAAAATGCGCGTATAAAGCTATGCCCACATAGGCTTGCCTCTTCTGCATGTCAGAACTGTAAGGACAAAAAGCTAGTACCAGTCGAGATTACCCCATTCTGGATCCTTGACTCAGGGGCATCATTACACTTCACAGGAGAAAAGAGGGACTTCGTCACTTTTCAAGAACTGCCTATACCATTCCCAATACATACAGCCAATGGCTCAACACACATTACAGGGAAAGGATCAGTAGTTCTAAAGCACCTAAACTCCAAAAATCAAGAAGTGACCACAAATGTACCCTCAGTATTCTTCTGCGAAGACCTAACATGCTGATTACTTTCTTTGGGAGCCTTCCTACGGGATGGACTTACTGTTGAAGGAAACAAAGGCGTTGTCATGACAAAAAACGCAAACGGCCTAGAACATATGACCTTTAAACCAAGGACATCAATGGATACGATCTACGCGCTGCAAATGTTGGACTGGATAGAACAACAAAAAAATATGCACCTAAGTTTTGCAGTTGACTACAAAACTGCCCATCGCCGCTTAGGGCACCCATCTAAGGAGGCCCTCAGACGTGCAAGGGAAAACACGACCAATTTTCCTGAGGTAAAAATCCCATCTAATGATCCAATCTGCCCTGGATGTGTATTAGGAAAAATGCCAAACCATCCCTTCCCACCTTCCAAACACTGAGCCATACGACCTTTCCAGCTAATACACTTGGACCTGAAGACATTTCCCACCCTAAGTTACTACAAGCAGAAGTATATGATCACCTTCTACGACGACTTCACCTCGCATGCATGGATCTCAGCCCTAACAACAAAAGATAAGGCTCTTCAAGCCATGAGGCATTTTCTTGCATACGTAGAAAATCAATACCATGCTACAGTACATATGTGGATGTCGGATGCAGGTGGAGAATATAGGTCAAACACATTTGATGAAGTTCTGAAAAATAGAGGGATCAGAATATTCCAAAGTGCACCCCACACACCTCAGCAGAATGGTTGGGCAGAGCGGCTAATGTGAGCTCTGTCCAATAAGGCAGAATCAATGCATTTCGATGCGTGTCTACCTGAAAGCTGGTGGAACTTTGCATTCTACCATGCTTGCTACCTCTACAACTGAACCTCTCAAGCTCAACTTGATTGGCGTACTCCCTACAAGACCCTTGAAGGGGAGAAACCAGTCATAAACCATATCCGAGTATTTGGTTGTGGAGCATATGTTTATCTGCCAAAAGGGACACGTAAAGACAAAATGTCCCCAAAATCAGAACTCATGATTTACCTAGGCATTGCATCAGAGGAGCATGGAAATTTATTCATGCGCTTACCAGGAAACATTGTATTCACATCTGCTCATGCAGATTTTGATGAAAAATCATTCCCTCGCTGTAAAGATACTAAGCAGCAAAACCAGATCCTACCAGATCCAAAACAAAGTCCACCTTCTCAAAGTCTTTCAGAGCTTGATGATGATGATGACCTACCTCATTATCTACCCCCAAAGTCTCCACAGCACAGGAGAAATTATAGTGACAATGGAACTGTTGATGACGATCAACAGGCACAACCTCCTGTGCAAATTCCCAGTCAACTGCACTTGAATCGGGATGAGGGTCAGCCTAGAAGGAACCCTACCTTGTCAACCAGGGAATATTTACAGAGAATACTGGCACCCCGTAGATCAACTAAAAAGCTTTGGTAAACAGAAAAGATGGTCAAGAAGTCAGGAACACACCTGGAAAAATTCAAACCCGGCTGCAGCATGAGAACAGCTTGGGCATCCCAGCCCCAGTCGCGCTCATCAGAATGAAAATCCTGAAGTTCCTGGTAACAACCGATCTAGCGATAATCTGGTACCAGACCCTGAGAATGACGGCTCTCCAAAAGATATCAACTCGGAGAATCTAGCACGCTTGTGCCATGAAGGGAGAGCACCCCTGTTCAACTATCTCATAAAATTTGCTCACTCACCAATTGATGATAGCCCAGAACACGAGCCAGACATCTCTCAAGTCCGAGAATGGCAATATAAAGACATAGCAAAAATAAAGGATCCAGATATTTGCAGAGAGTTCAAACATGCCTGCCAAGATAAACTAGAGGCACTTTGGCATAGAGGAACATTTGAAAAGGTGAAACAAAGTTCTATAACCAAGCAGACAATAAAATGTCGATGGGTCTTTGATGTGAAACCGAATGGACGCAAAAAGGCCCGACTAGTCGCGAAGGGTTTTACTCAGCGTGAAGGGACTGACTACACAGATATCTACTCACCAGTTGTATGCTTCGAGACAGTTAGGCTTATGCTTGGACTGGCTGCTCTCAAAAAATGGCATATCACTGGTCTAGACGTCAGGAATGCCTACCTTTATAGCAAACTTGATGAGGAGATATACATGGAGCAGCCTGAAGGACTCATAAGAGACACTGGCATAGTGCTCAGACTTTGAAGAGCAATCTATGGATTAAAACAAGTGGGGCTTGCCTGGTGGCGCCAACTTGATGCCTCTATGAAGGAACTCGGGTTCGAGCGACTAAAATCTGAAGCAGAAATTTTTTGGTACGGCAAAGTAGGAACAAACATTGTTGTAGGCGTCATGTATGTCGACGACACCTTCTTCTGTGGACCAGACAAGATACTCCTAAACAAAATCAAGACGAGATTTATAGAGAAATGGGAGTGCAGAGACCTAGGGGATTTGTCTGAATTCCTTCGGATGCACATAGTACGCCATGATCATAAAATCCTTATCGATCAAACTGATTACCTAATAAAAATACTACAATGCTTCCGAATGGAAAACGCACGACCAACTCCCACTCCATTGCCATCTGGATACCATCTACAAAAGCATGAAGAATCTGTTGACTACTAATTACAGAAGTGTTTCCAGACAATTACAGGTTCACTCCTATACCTCATGCTTGGCACGCGACCAGACATAGCCTTCGCAGTCACCCAACTCGCTCGCCATACCTCGAATTCCTCTCAGGACCACCTCAATAAAGCGCTATACATCTGTTGCTACCTTGTGGGCACACAGCGCTATTCTCTAGTATATTCTGGAGACTCCAAACTTGGAATCTATACCTGTACTGACTCTAACTGGGCTTCAAACCCTGAAGACCAAAAGTCGCAGACCGGGTATTTCTTGATGATTGCAGGTGGTGCTTTTAGCTGGATATTGAGGGCACAAAAGACAGTAGCGCTGTCCTCAACCGAAGCTGAGTATATGGCATTATCAGACTGCAGTCGTCAATGTGTCTGGATACACTCAATACTAACTGAACTTGGCTATAGATTTGGACCCATCCACATCAGTGGAGACAACCAAGGGTCAATCTTTATGTCATCAAACCCAGTTACCGAGTCAAGGAACAAACACATAGACGTTTGTTTTCATGCAATCCAAGACTTTGTCGCTCAAGGGAAAGTCAAACTATTCTTTATTGAAGGAAATGAAAACCCCGCCGATATGTTCACTAAGAACCTTAGTCACGTCAAGTTTTGCAAATTTCGAGCACAGCTGAGTTTAATTTTTCATTGAACGGAAAAGACGCTGCATTATGCGTGATTATCACTTACGGGCATAGAACCATGCACTAAGTGAGGGGGGGTGTACAAATATTTAAATATTTACTTACATAATTCCTCTTCTGCATATTCCGTTGCCTCACATCATTCCTATTACTCCACTTCCCTCATGTATATAAAGGGCTTGTCCATTACAAATGGTATATCATCACTCCTTTGCCTCACAAATATCTTAAGACGTTCTCACTATCTATTAGGTGAGGAAGTAATGTGTACACCACTGCGCTACGGCCGCTGGCCACTCTTTAACATTAACTGCCATGAAAATTGAACGATATAAGTTGGACTGTGGTCACCAGAACAACTACTCAATTCAATAGACTTTCTGCCACTTTTTGCTGTCTGGATCGAGTTCCCACCTAGTTCAGTTCTTGGGACAATGATAGCTGCTTCGATCATTGCCTGTGTCACAGCTTTGTTCTCAGCGTGATAATATCCCACACTCCCTTATCGCTCTCTCCCTCATAGTTGAAGTAATGGCAGATCAAGTTGAACTCTTTTCGGTACAAGCCATCCAAGTTGTCAGTGAGTGCTACTTTGTTCGATTGACTCAGTAGATCAGGGACTAAATTGACATTAAGAATTCATTGGAAAGCGCAAATTTCAACACTCACTGATTATCAAATGCTCTGACAACATCAATGTCCACCTTGAAAAAAAAATGGACAAGAGCATCAGGGATGAATGGCATCTGGAGCTCACCCAAAATGAGTGGTAAGATGAGGTTATTGTGTTTGAGCAGTCCTACATGCTCATTGTGGCATAGCATGCTCATGGAAGGAGGTGAACTGAATATTGAAGTACACCAAAAATGTTCTCGAATGTGGAGATTTTTAACTGGCAAGCGTGGTTCAGAGGAGAGACCCATGCGTAAAGCTAAGATCGAGTTCAACGACTTACAGAAACACCTGTCTTCTAAAACAGGTATAAACTGTGAGGGAATCTTTACCTCGATCGCTCTTAATTTGCTCAGAGAATCTCAGCAAAATTTGAGGTGAAATTTGATGATCCAATCCCAGAACTACAGCTGTGGCTGGTCATCGAGGTACGCTATCATTATCGCTGTTATGTTGATTTCCTCTGAAAATATAATGGTAGAGTTGCGACATTGATCTAAATACCGTGGATCCACAGATCAAGAACATGGTGGCAGAATTGGACGAGTTACAGTCTGCTCTGCATTGTTCTGCTTCTGCAAACGATGCTGCTGGGATGGTCATTAATCTAGGGACCGCAATCAGCAAGGTGATTGATTGTTGACTAGTATACCCGTGTGTTGACTGACTTGAGGCAGCTGAATCCTGTCACACATGCCGTATTCTCTTGTATCGAGGTCGTATACAAAGTTGGCTCCTTTTCTGTTTCAACGCTAATAACATTACTGATTGTTTTTGCAGCATGTGAAAACTCGAGAAGAAACTCATAAAGCAATGGAATGCCTTGGAAACAGCATCAAAGAGCTTGCTGGCCAGCTCGAAAGGCTCAATGAAGTTCCAAAATCAGATCAACTGCGCAGTACTATGAGAGAGTTTCCCGACATCATGGAAGAAGTAGTCAACTTCATGCGGGGATGGCTGAAAGGTCAGATATGTATGTCTCCAGTCATCTTCATCTGGGTGGATTTGTGACTGATTAGTTGGTTTTAGTTGATTACATCTTTGTTGACTCTCAAAAGGAGAAAGCAACTGGGCTGAAGAACAAAATTGACGCCTTCAAGGACAAATTTGACCGACATCTTGCTATAGAGACCTACAGAGCAGAAACTGAAAGGAAAGAGTTAGATGATTTGCGGCGCACCCTTGGGGATAATAGGCTCCCTCTACGTAACCGATGCATGGCTGGCACCCGCATTGACATCTTACAAAAGATTGAAAATGATATCAAGAACGACAATGACAACAGTGTAATCTGGATCAGGGGATCTCCTGGTGTCGGGAAATCTGCATTAGCAGCCAGTATAGCCGCTCGGCTACGGGAACAGGATCGTCATGTAATACCATTCCGATTTGGCCGCACAGAATTCTCTACCACCACTACAGACGCCCTCTGGTGTGCTATCTCCTTTGACTTTGCTCGCTGGTACCCCTCCGTACGCCAAAAAATTCACAAGATGGTCCAAGACAATATGTTGCCCGGCCCAGCCGACATTGATGACCGATTTAAAGCTCTGATCGAGACGCCATTATCCACACTCGATGATGTCCCGTGTGAGAAACTTCCAGTGATTGTGGTAGATGCATTGGATGAGTGTGGTGGCCTGCAGTATGAATCATCTGACAGGGATGATTACAAGGGTCTTGTGCGTACACTTAGGCGTTGGATTCAAGCCGAGCACTTGAAGAGGTTCAAGTTGGTGATTACCAGCCGGCCAGACCATCGTATCACGTTCCCCGTTCCCATCAGCATCCATGAGATTCCGTCTGGCAATGATGTTAAGTCAGGGGATAGTGCTTTCAGAGACATCCATGCATTCCTCAAGTCGCGACTCGATGATATGGGAATGACATCTGCATGGATCGCAGAGGCTCTTGGCTTTCTTGTTCCCGGTGCTGCTGGGATATTTATCTGGGCAACAACTGTCGCCGATTTCCTCGAACAAAACCCTGAAGGACGATTTACCATGCTTAAAAAGGGTGATGGAAAGGGATTGAAAAACTTGTATTCCCTGTACTCAACAATCATCAAAGCATCATTTGGAGATAATCTCGAAGGAGAAGAGCTCAGGGCAGTCATTTCCATTATAGGTGCAATGATTTATGCCAAGCGACCACTTGATGACGATGCGCTTGTCATGCTTCCTGAGGTTAAAATTCCGGGTTCAAATGCCGACAACTTGGGGCTCATCAAAAGGGGTCTCATGTCAGTCATCGATTCTGGTCCTGTCCTCCGCTTCCATCATCGGTCTTTCGAAGATTTCCTTTTATCTCCGACCTTCCGACAAGAACACCCCAAGCTTTTGGATATTCAAGATCGAGTCCATCATGAACATCAGCTCACTGTGGTATGTTTGAAAACTCTGGTATCATCCCAGCTCCACTTCAATATGGGAAGCTTGGAATCTTCAATCGTAAAGAATGTGGATATTCATGCTACTGTGAAAACCACTATTCCTCCTCTTGTTTCATACTCGTGTCAATATTGGGCTGATCACCTCGTTCGCGCCTCGTCCGATGAAACTTTGATGGAAACAGTGAAATTTGTGATGTATGAGAAATTGTTGTTCTGGTTGGAGGGGATGAGCCTATTGGGTAAAGTTTATGAAGCATTTTTGATCCTAAGAAGAGCTTTGTCCTGGAAGGTGTGCTTCTAGTTCGCTTCCTGCAATACATCTCTGATGGTAACCGGCCAGATATTGAACCCTAATCATGAGCTGGCATTGTTCATTCAGGATGCCCTCCGATTTATTTCTGCATTTATCATCCCAATCTCTCAATGTGCACCCCAAATCTATGTTTCCTCCCTCTCCTTTGTACCTGAACAATCTCTTGTCGCCAAGAAGTTCTGTTCGAAGTTTCCCAACACTGCTGTGGTCACTGAAGGGGAACCTAGTCACTGGCCCATGGTGGTATTCACTGCAGAGCACCACAAGGGTGCTGTGAACTGCGTCTTTTCGCCCGATGAAAGCACCTTCGCTTCCATATCAGCATCCGGCGACGGAATCGGGATTATGTCTCTCTGTGACTCTGAAACCGGCCATTGCATTTCAGGCCCATTTGAGCTGCCTCACGATGAGTTTGTATGTGATGCCTGCTTCAGTCCTGATGGGCGACGTATTCTACTTGAATTCTTTTCTTATGCAGTAGTCTTGGACATTGTGACGGGTGAGGAGCAGTTTCGGATCGAGGGCTCAGATTTCGTCTTCACTCATCAGGATGGAAGAATTGCATCAATGCATTGGACAGATAAAGATGAAGGTGCCTCAGACGGTTCTGAAGATGAAGGTGGAGATCGAACTCAGATTGTGGTCAAGTTATGTGATGCTAGCAATGGTGCCCTGTCATGCAACAGGTTGTTCAAGGTGGATGATGTCGCCTGCACCCGACTTTCTCCTGATGGGCATTTTCTGGCTGTAGACAGGAAGTCTGAGAGTGTTATTGAATTATGGAATCTGGAAGATGGCATGGATCCCCGACGATTCTCGTATCCTCCTGGAAATCTGAGATCACTCCACTTTTCTCCAACTAGTGACTCTTTGATGGCCGTATTTTGGGCGAACAATATCTACCTTTGGAGACTGGACACACAAGAAATGGCACTCTTCAACCATTATTTTGATGGTGTTCCCCGTGTTATTCATTCACCCTTCACCGATTACGTGTTTATCATACGACACAACACAGTGGAGATATGGGACGTCTCCGCGACCGGTTCAAAACTGATCTGGGAGACAAATCTTCTGGTTACTTCACCTATATGTGGTACTTATCCATCACGGGATGGCCACAGGCTTTTAGTTGGATGTGATGATGGAAGTGTGAGGATGTGGGAACTGGACCTGGAGAATTTGGCGATGAATCAGGTCGACACTATGGACACTCAAGCTGATGCCGACATGCCACAATTCATTGGATTCTCACATTCTGGAAAGGTGGTGGCTACAAAATCAAAGCGATCTCACAGTATTGAATTGCTGAATACAGCTACTGGGAAAGTCGTATCGCGTACGAATATTTACGAGCAAGAAGATGACATGGACGAGGACGAAGATGACATGGAGATTGCATTTTCCCCCGATGAAGATCAGGTAGCGTTTTGGTCTAAGTCTCACGTCACCATATGCGACATAATGCACCCGGATAATCGCGTCTCATTAAACCCCTGGTCAAGGAAAGGTGTCCTGATTTGGAATGTTGCCTTCCAAACATGCAACGACCTGGTTATATGTGCCTTATATGATGACTCAGTAGTACTACAAATTTGGCATCGGCAGGATCCCGCAGGTTTCGAGTGCAGATATTCTTTAGACATCAAGTCCAAACACCCATACTCGTTCCTGACATCCGATGGTTTGGCCGTCATCATCGTGCCTATGAACTCTGCCTCTGCCACATGCTATTTGTGGAATAGCGACATTGACCAATTTCATCCTGTTGACTTTGATGATCAAGTGTATATCTGCCGCGATCCCTCACCTGTAAACTCACCTGATGGGAGACTCTTCGCATGTTGGTCTGACAAAGACTCTCACATCCGAGTCTGGGACACACGAACAGGTCAACTCGTTTCCAAGTTTCGAACGTCCAGAGTGGATGCAATGGCCCTCTCACCTGCTCTCATTGAACATTCCCCTCGCGACAGACTCATCATTCTTTGGTTCAAATTTGATAACACAATACATCTCCTTGATGTCTGCACCGGCCATCTGTACGCTAAAATTTGGGATCGAGGACGCGCAGACATGGCGTTCATACGAGATGGAACAGACATGGCGTTCATACAAGATGGAACAAAGTTGGCGGACTATTCCCCTGACTTTGGCTTGAGGATATGGGACGTAGCGGATCTCATGCATGAGCACTCCGTTCATGGATATGAGCTTATACTGGAGGACATAACAGATGGATGGGTAGTGGGTCAGGACAATCAGCGACTGTTTTGGATCCCAGTTGAGCATAGGGTCAATCTATATGTGCCATCGCACAGAGTGGTAATTGGGGTACCCAAAAGGAAGGCAACGAGGGTGGACCTCTCCAAGTCAAGGCTTGGCAGAGAGTGGACGGAATGCATCGACAAAGAGTGGTTGAGAAAACTCAAGCAAAAGGAGGACGATGTAGGAAACCAGTTGGAAAAGCAAGTCTTGTCCTCAGCTCAAGTACTTGGAGATGTTGACATGGATAGGTGAACTGGAAAGTAGGACGAGTCCCAGGAGCTGCTCTATTTGAGTTCTTGCTCGTCCCTCTCAGAACATGTTTTTGCTTTGGCGAGTCTAATTGTCCAGACTATCTCCTGTACTAAAGCCTCTGTCAAAGTAATTAGAATGGATGTTGGTAACAAGGATAACCTCAAAAACAGACAGAACTGGAGGGATCAATTTAGTATGAAATCCGTTGCAAGCACGCCCAAATTCACCAAAGATGTACATCTTCAGTGCTTAAAAGATAGATAGACTCGGGAGATCATTTTGGGACTCAGAGTCCACAGCTTACAGCTTCAGGTACAGTCTACTGAAGCTCAAGTTGACGATCTTACAGAGTTTGTGTAACGATTTATGTCTTATCACCATTTATCTCACGTTGACCACACGTTCATTGTATATATGTAGTTGCTCTTAGCGTAGCTCCTTAGCTTCGACCTTGTTTATTCCTAGCACAGGATTTTGAGATCGTAATAGTCTTGACCTCGATATGTCTTATACTCAAGAAGATTGACAGCTTCCAAGGCAACAAGATGAGGGGTTCCTTATTCAGCTGCCGTTCCTTTGAATTCACTGGATTACTGTGTTTTACTTGGACCGCCTTTCTGTGGTCGTGCAGGCGCTCTTTGAACCACCATGTAGTTTCGGTTTTCCCACGGTTCTGTGAGTACTGTACAGAGAGCCCAGTCGCTTCCCTTCATCAAGTCGACCTCGCCTCGTCGCGCCGCCAACCGACTGGACTAGCTCAAAACCTAGCTCAGCGTCACGAAAACCGCCAGCCTGTCTGCTAGCACTCCACCTGCTTCCCACCTTGCCAATTAATCTGCAGCCCCAAACCATATTACCCGCCACCAGCTTCACCCAACCATTTGCCACCCATGACATAACTGCTTTCAGTGCCAACTTCTAACTATCAACACCCAACGTCCACAGACCATAGAACCGCGACGCACCGACAGAAAAACCCACCCAATGACCGATAATCGAGCTTGGGGTTACTCGTAGGACTGGGAAGAGTGAGATACCTCGTGGGGGAGAAGTGACTGTAGGAATACAGCACTTTGCGCCTGTATTGAGTTTCCGTGGCTCGCCGGCGTGGAGGATGGAGCCGCCTGATCGGATGGAAGACCTCGATGCTGAGGCTTCCCTGTTTTCGTCAACCGCCACCCCGCCAATTGTGGCAACGTCACGCCCAAACGTAAATCTCACCCATCTACCATACACATACACACATACTTCTGGACACTTGTACGCAGCTCTACCCTGTTGATCCTTCCAATGGCCGGGACTGTGTCTTAGCACCTGTTTGCTTGTTGCGGTATATAAATACAGAATTCTCTCTCTGTGGTCGTGTGCTGTTCACGTGTTATGCGAGCCAGTCCACGGGCGACTCTTTTGCGTGGGACCTCAAGCATGTGGATCTGACGTAGGGAGCGGTGGAAGGAAATTGCAAATCTGCATTGCTAATTGTGCAGTCACCAGCCATCTTTCTCCTGGTGTCACAGTCTCTGTCAGCAACAGCTTCGGCGACGCTCTCATTGACCTCGTGCCCTTCCCGTCGTCGTCTCTGTCCCTGCCACTCGACAATGCCACTCCAGCCCTTGTAGAGCAGAGCACACTGCGGTACGAGTCCTTGACATCGCAACCATCGCAAAGCCTCCAACACGCAGCTCGAACCATGGCCTCTCACCAATATAAAACCCCTCCACCCCCCACCCCCACAATCCTGCTCTCTCCGATTCTTTACCCTCTCCCCGAGTTCAATATCTCCCCACATATAAAGTCCCAAATAAGGAAACAACTACACGATCCAAACAAGCCGCGGCTAGAACAGACTTGTTCATGATGCCCTGCAATCAGCTACGAAAGAAGGTTACATCAAGATCGCGAACATGCTCGGAGACATAGCTGATGCCTGGATGGTCGATATCCTCGTTTGTAGTACCGATATTGACTGCAACAACAAGTTGAGTTGGTTTTGTCGCCCTCCTTCCCTTTTCTCATACCATCCACTAAGCTATGCTCGACACGCCAGCTCGTTTGTCCCTCACCGTTGACATCTCCCTCAAGGAGGCCTTCATACATGAGGTATCAGACAAAATAGCTCCGTCGTAGACGAGTCTCAGCCCAAGCAACAGAAGGAATTATTGTGTCAACAATCTGCAGCTTCTCAACACGAACTGTCGGCCTTCCAAAGAAGTTTCAGTAACTCAACTGCATCGAGCCCCGCCGATCGCGGTTCCAAGAGTGAACTGGACGACGATTAGAAAGACGATTTGGCTGATCTGATAAAGAAAATCTACACTTGATTCTGGACCTGCGAACCGATGGCAGTCTGTCACTGCGGATACTCAAGATGTCCCACGACTTATCGTCGAGCACATAGATGACATGGGGATTGCATCTTTCCCATGTGATGGTCAGGTAGCGGCACTTCTGGAGAATCGTGTCTCATCCGAATAGGAGAAGACGTGTCCATATG
>Ga0153958_1000194_pt1:5000-12500 | contig 13875 bp, 7 predicted proteins | sample TSFL042MetaG_FD_104719 | JGI IMG/M metagenome (GOLD analysis project Ga0153958, IMG submission 104719) | Attine ant fungus gardens microbial communities from Florida, USA - TSFL042 MetaG | ecosystem: Host-associated > Fungi > Mycelium > Unclassified | place: USA: Florida, Wekiwa... | reverse complement strand
GCCTTCTTTATCATTTCTGTATGATTTGATTTCTCGTAGATTGTCCCTTCTTTTCTAATGGGTTTCGAATATAAAAATCATTTATTGGTCTATTGACCTAGGTAAAATCCATTAACTCAATTCGGTTATTCCTTTCTATTCTTAAAAACCCCCTAAGCCAGGAATTATCAATTATCTTATGACTCATAAATCAGGTAGATGAATTTTTTGAAAGAACTGGTCAAGAAACAAATGATCCCTTTTTTCGCTACCAGTAGATTCCCAGACATACTCCTCTCGTTTCATCAAAAAATCTTATTCTTGAATCTTGTTCGTGAAATTGAGAAAAATAAATAGTTTTATGTATTCTTCTAATTTCTATGTGTAGAAAACTTACAGTATCATATATTTTTTTTTTTCGATTTTATTCTTTCATTTTTTTTTCTTTTATTGTCTTCTTTGTTCTATTTTTCTTTCTTTCAGATTAATAAAAAAAACCAAAGTCTATTTTTTTGCAGATCGAGGCAAGAAATACACTTCGAATATTTTTTCTATTTACTTTTATCTGTCAGAAAAAATGGAATGAATTTCCTATTATTTAATATTGTATTGAATTTCATAGAATTTAATAATAAGAGACTGTAAGTGAAAGTCTCTTTCTCGCATCCATCAATTGCCGGAAAAAATATCGTATGCATCGATATGCAAATTTTTGATACGTGAAGCCATGATTTGATAGATTTCTTTTAATTTTATATAGATATATCAAAATAATATAATATATCCTATATAAATAATAGAAATATAAATAATAGAAATGGAAATTTCTCTTTTCTTGTGTTCTGAAATAAAAGATATTGAAAATGAAAATTACTTGTATGTTGGGACTTGGAATAAACCTTTCTCCGTGGAGGAAGGGAATAGCAATTTTTTCTTATACAACCTCGAGGAACGAGAAGATTTAATTGGAAATATCGACAGATTCTTGCGGAGTCCAAACCAAAGAAATATGAAAAATGAAATAAAAAAAGCTCCACTGTTCTAATTTCATCTCTATCGAATTTGAATATCAGAATAGTAGATATGGTTCTGATTCAATGGGTTAGGTCTACTTACTTTTTCTTTTGTTGATTTAAAATTTTTCCAATTAATTTTGATTGGAATAATAGAAAATGGGAATATCTGGCAATTAAAGGGGATGACTTATCATTATTCATTATAATAATATTCATTATAATAATACATTATAATTATAATAATAATAAAATATTCCACTTTCTAACTAGAATTACTATATTCGAATTCATTAGAATAATAACAATAACTTATTAGAATTCAGAATTCCATTTTCTAATGAAATTCTATGATTACTTAGTTTTTTTATTACAAATATCAACAATATCTCTATCCTCTCTTTCAATATGAATACTACCGCCGGAGTTTTATGAAAAAAGCAAAAAGCCCCTTATCGGATTTGAACCGATGACTTACGCCTTACCATGGCGTTACTCTACCACTGAGTTAAAAGGGCCCCATTTGATTCAATTCCTGAATAAGGAACTAGCCACTATGAGTCTAGTGCATATATTTATTACTGCATATACTTATTATATGAAATTCTATGAAATTCGAATATATGTACATAGATACATTTTATCCGCATAGCGGCTCATTAAGGAACAATAAATTTGATTTACCTAGTGAGTATAGTATAGCTAAAAGGGTTTATTGATATTGGATTTGCTGAATATCAATGGAATGAATTATTTCAAAACCGATTCTAATTGAATTGATCCTCATCATAAGGAAATTCATTTGATTGATACATGTACCCACCAATTCAACATAGATACAAGATTTTTCATCGAATCGTTGATAAATTAATTCAATTTCTCCCTCAACCAAATTCTTATCGAAAAACGATTTTTCAATAACTTGTGGATCCTTATCCCTCTTCCCATATTTCCAGATTTATTATTGTTTTTTAATTTCCCGGCTTAGTGTGAGATAGAAATATGCCCACCGAATCTTAACAATGAATGAAAGTGAAAGAAATGAAGTTGAACCTCCTCGCCTTTTCCGGCAAACCAATCATTCCCCGAAAGGCTCCTATCTTTCTTTCGTATTACTTATTTTTCTATTTTTCGAATTATAGAGTGGCGATTGGAATGAACAATTTATAAATCAAAATGATGAATCAAAAAATTCTATGGAATTCGGAAAGACGGAAAGATCCTTCTGATCGAGTCATATCATTCCATTCTATTGACAATTTCAAAAAAATGTTCATACTATGAACATAGTATAATGGCGATCGGGCAAGTATGCCCCCATCGTCTAGTGGTTCAGGACATCTCTCTTTCAAGGAGGCAGCGGGGATTCGACTTCCCCTGGGGGTAGGGTACTACGAAAGGAAGTTGATCGTGAATTATCAATAAAGACTTAAATTTATTCTTCCTGGGTCGATGCCCGAGCGGTTAATGGGGACGGACTGTAAATTCGTTGGCAATATGTCTACGCTGGTTCAAATCCAGCTCGGCCCAATAATTCGCAGATCCACCATGAAATGATGTAACCATTTGTTGTTCTCCGGAAATGCCCGATGCGTTCTGATACACCCCTACCACTCTTTTTTTTTTACGTTTTTTTTTCCAGATTTTGCTAATGATTTAGATTCATATCAAGATCTGTAAGTATAAAGTCTAAATAAAAATAACAAAGACTCTTTTTGATTTTCATCGGTTCATTGAAAGATTGATTTTCAATCCATTTGGCAATAACGAACAGAACAGATTACTAGTAATCCGTGTCCATCTCGCTAAAGTGCATATCCATATAGATATCAATATATCAGTCCCGCCTCTGCCAGTTAGAACAAGACAATTCGAATCTAAAATCGAAATAGAAAGGGTTTGAATGAAATCGTAAGAATATGCATGCTGTATACTTTTTTTTCCTGGGATTGTAGTTCAATTGGTCAGAGCACCGCCCTGTCAAGGCGGAAGCTGCGGGTTCGAGCCCCGTCAGTCCCGATGGATCGAAATAAAAAAAAACATCAATTCATTTCTTCTGTGAAAAGGAGTCAAAATAACAAACATAATCTCATTCCTAACAGGGATCTCTCTTTTTTTTTTTCTTTTTTTTTTTTTAGTTTCACATTTCTCATCAAACCAATATGGTAATTTCCATTTCTTCAACTAATACTGATTGATGGAAAAGAACCATATGTGGATTAGTACAATTATTAGTAGCGTCATATTCAGGATTCCAAGAGAAAGAGATACCGTACTACTAGACCGGGTTTATTCCCGATCTGTATAATGAAATAGAGTACTATAGAATATGTTTACCGTGAACACACACAAATGGAATTTTCACGATACAAAATAAATTGAATGCAGTTCCTTTGATAGAATACTTTAGGATTCAAAGTATATTCTTTATCTGGCTCCGATTTTGTATAACCTCAAGTACAAATTTCAATTCCTAATTAGTTGCATTTTAAACAATCTATCTCATTCCAATTTCACACTGAACTTTTGATATATGTTTATCCTATTACTAATCGAAGGATGAGAATATTAAAAAAAAGATCAAACAAAGATTCCCTCGCTAAGAGAGAATCTTTGTTTGATCTTTTTTTTTAGTAACGGTTCTGCCGAAGAAAGAAAACAAATTCTTACAATAAAAAATAAGTAAAGGAATTATTGATTGGAGCAGAAATAACAATTTTGAATTTGGTATGGATAAAAGATCTTCCTATGGTATACTATTCAATTCTTGACGATGAATCGATTTGATAACTGAGATATTGTTATTCATGATATTGATCCGATTCGATATCATCGAGATGTAATTTATACCATTGAATTTACCGACGAAAGATTTATCATCTCTATGGGATTAAATCCCGAGTTATTGCGAATTAAAGTAAAGAGAAATCTAACGATGAGATTATGGAAGTAAATATTCTCGCATTTATTGCTACTGCACTGTTCATTCTAGTTCCTACTGCCTTTTTACTTATTATTTACGTAAAAACGGAAAGTCAAAGTAATTAATTTGACTTAAACTTGACTTCTTAGTTCTTATCAATGCAGTGATGGAAGAAAAAAATGAAAAAGGATTTCAATTTCGCGTCTTACTCTTAAATGAAATGATCGGACTAGAATCGGCAGTATTTTATGAAATCTGATAGTATGGTAGAAAGAAATAAAATCGATTTCTTTCTACCATACTATCTATTATTGTAGTATATAAAGTTTTACTCTATAAAGATAGAGGTTTAATATGGATCAATTTACAATATCTATCTTCATATATATAGACTAGCAATCACATATATGTAATGTACATAGCGTCCCAATTTTTTTCTTTGTTTCATCTAGTTGATTGATTTGTATTAGTTCCAATCAATCTGAAAAAGGGCAACTCTTATTCTTTCTAGATTTCTGATTATTTTCAAGACCAATCCCGGTATCATATTAAAAAAATCAAATAATCTTTTTAGCATTCCGAAGAAGTAATTGATTAAATAGTTGACAGATGATCCAGGGGTTCTATGGGAAACTTTTTGTTCCTATTTCGAAAAGATTAGTAAAACCCAACCGATTTTTAACATTTGAATCATGGAAATGAAAGCATAAATCCAATTTCGAAACTAAACGAAAATCAAATCAAATAATAAATAAATCAAATAATAAAATAAGCGGTAAGCACTTAATATGTAACTCGCCTAAAGCAACGGCAATATCTTATTATTGTAATATCTCCTTAGACAACTACTATGTCTATCTTGTTTCCTATAGAAAGTGTATATCCGCTTAATCTTAATAACGAATAAAAAAACGGATTTGAAAAAAGTGAAAAGGGGGGGAATAAAAAAAAGGGTTCCGCGGTTCCTCATTGTCCATATATAACTTTGGTAAGAGCCAGTTCATCGAAATTTTAGAAAGAATTCGATTGGAATAAATTTCCTATTATTTGTATTCCCTTGACTTTTAAAATATGAACACGGGAATAATTCAAATATTTGTTTAATTGAAAGAATATTTGATATTTCTATATTATCCATAGAATACATTACTCCACTCGAATACACTATAATTTCGAAATGCAGATATTTTTGAATTCAATTTAGAAAATGAATTCAATATCAAAATGAAAAAAAAATTCAGAACCCATCTAGAAAACAATTAATACAGTTTTATTTTAGTTTTTTCCCTCAACTCAATTAGTAGTACCTTTAGAGTCCACTTCTTCCCCATACGACCAGGGAAAGAGAAAATGTAAAGACTACCATTAAAGCAGCCCAAGCGAGACTTACTATATCCATGTAAATTCTGTCTCCTATCTTTATCAATATGAAGGAATTATTTCATTATTGTTATTGCTCACTAATAATAGTGGAATCACTGGCACAGAGTCAAAAAGGGATTCGGGCCTAACATCATTGACGAAAGAATCCCATAAATCAAATTCTAACATCTAATCAGTTCTTATATGATTTCTAGTAGAATCAGAAAAGATTAAGCACAAACAAAATATCCGGAGACACCCTTGGAAGTATTAAGGGAATGAATGTTACTAACAGGTAGGAATAATAAGACCTATACTTTATTTTGTTGCCTTCCATTTCATTAAGTAAAAAAATAGAGAATCAAGATTGATCGCTTCGCATACTCTTATTTCCATTTGATCTAATCCTTGCCATCTCCCGATTGTATCTGTAAAACTGTAAAACAATCGGAAGACAGCCGATTAAATTCTTTCACTAGGGATTACCGAAAAGAAAGAATTTTTTTGACTTTTAAAATAAAAAATAAATATGTATTTTAGAAATCTTATTTACTATTTCATTTTATATAATTTTATATAATAAATTCAAATTATATAATTAAAATATTAAATACAAAATATTAAATAAAATAAATAATAATCTTGAATATTATAATTATATATTATTAAATTATTAATATATTAAATACAAAAATGAATAAAAAATATTAATATTTCAATTTTATATTAATAATATTAAGAAATTATATTAATAATATTAAGAAATTATATTAATAATATTAAGAAATTAATATCTAAATCTACTAATCTAAATATACTTAAATATACTAAATAGATATAGAGAATAAAATAGATTATAGAATAATCCAAATTGTAATAAAATAAAAAAAAAAAGAAAGCCAATTAGTTATTCAATCTAACGAATATTGAATAAATGCCGGAGCGCTCATACACTTTCATGAGTCTGTATACAAAGTTTATTCTGCCCCTTTCCCAACTAAAAATGAAATTCGATTCCCTGTCCGATCTATCCCTATCTAATCTAATTCAAGATCCAGTCAGTAGACGGACACTACATTAGTAGTGAAGTGGAAGAACTATCATATCAAGATTTACCGATTCCTTTTCACTACTAGAATAGAATCGTTCTTGAATCCGAGACGCAAGGATTTATAACATTTTAAAGAATAAAACCTGCAGATGCTTAGAATTTAGAATCAAGCAAGTCTCAAGAGTGCCTTTCCTCCGCTTGCTTCTGCTGGAAAAAAACGGTTAAGTTTTATATCAACAAAACGAAATAAGCAATTTTGTCGATCAGGCGACACCCGGATTTGAACTGGGGAAAAAGGATTTGCAGTCCCCCGCCTTACCGCTCGGCCATGCCGCCAAAATGCTACAAAAAAATATATGAGAATACCCCCAAAACAAAAAGGGGGGTTCTAAACTTCTTTTTTTTTTTTATTTGTTTGTATCTTCAATTCTGTTTTCCTTAATCCCATTCTTAAAAGAGACCCTTCCCCCCTTTTTGTTTTCTATTGAAAAAATCAACGTGCACTTTCAGTCAAAAAAGCTAAAATTCAGGACAAATCGGAACCATTAACTATTAATTCATGAACGATTCTTGTTAAAAAAAAAAGTTTTTTCCTAATGAGATAAGAAAATCCAAATTGAGACATAACAAATCAGTATTTCTTTTTCAAGAAAAAACATTTCAATTATAACAACAATTATCAGTATATGTAAACCCTAGAAATAAATTGTTACACAGATATTATCTAATTGGGTATCTTATCCGTATATAATGCCTATAGGGAATTAGGGAATTAGGGAATTAGGGAATTTTCAGGAAATTATCGTGCTTCCATTTTTTTGACAATTTTTATTGAATAGAAAATCAAAATTGAACACGACATGTGCTGTCCTGATAAGACTGCAATAAAGGAAGAGACCTCTATATAGATAGTTAGTTATATCTGCGCATGTTTAATAAATCCAAGCCCTATTACGTTACGCACTTTATGCACTTCAATCGTATTCTACAAATTCTACTACAAAAAATAGGTAAAAATTTCTCTCTTCTCTGCGAATTCAAATTCTTTTTTGAACAATTGAATCCGTGAAACGGTTAAGTGCTAAAAAAAAGAAATTCTATATAGTTTCTGATTATTAGGTCTTTATCTCATCGAACAGATCAAATCCCGAATTCATTTATTTTTCTGGTAT
>Ga0153958_1000193_pt1 | contig 13895 bp, 18 predicted proteins | sample TSFL042MetaG_FD_104719 | JGI IMG/M metagenome (GOLD analysis project Ga0153958, IMG submission 104719) | Attine ant fungus gardens microbial communities from Florida, USA - TSFL042 MetaG | ecosystem: Host-associated > Fungi > Mycelium > Unclassified | place: USA: Florida, Wekiwa Springs... | reverse complement strand
TTCAGCTTTTCTGACCTCGTGCCGAGATGACTCACCTGATTAGTCGAGAGGTGAGAAAGAACAACATGAGTGATACACTTGCAATACGATGTTCGATTCCCTATAGAAAATAGCAATTAGGTGATGTAGTTGTCAGTCAAAAGCAGCATGGCAGAAGCAAATAAGGAACAGCTGAATCTTCAATAAATGTTTGGATGACGTAATCGAAACATGCTCCTGCATGAACTAAACTGCACAGTTCCAAGGTCAATATCATACACTGCACTGTACCGAAATTAACAAAAACATAGGGACAATGCCGGGAAGACGAAGTAGACAGAGACTGACATTGCGCAAACCTCATCGGACTACTGCCACCTCCAAGTACCGTCAGGATGAGGATAAAGTGACCGTGCTAGATGACGCAAAATGGAAAACTCTGACCCCATATGGTCTTTGCACTGGTATGGTCCTGACCCTAATCCCTTCATAAAAGCCTGAACTAGTGTATCAAGTCGATGATGTGGACGGCACACAGTACCAATTCAAGCGTAGCGATGTGTACGTCTCGTTTCTTCTGCATGGACCTCAGTCTCTGACGTAAAATGTACCCCAGAGTCACAATACTTCCACGACACAAAGCTCCAGGAGAACACATAGAACCACATGAATATTGGATTGGAAAGATTATTGAGATTCGTGCCGATGCTGAAAGTGAAGACTCTCGCACCGTATGCATGTCTTCGTTACAATGATACGAGACTCACTTGTTCTCCCAGATATGGGCAAAGGTTCAATGGTTTTATGATGCTGAAGAAGCCGCTAGCATAATCAAATCACTGTAAGCCTTTTTTTCTTTACAGAATCAAAGGGTGGTGATATTCAAATTTCAGTTAGGGACGCATCTCATATCGGCAGATTCGAACGCCTCCTGTCTTCTCACTGGGACTTTGTGCTTCCACACTCCTTCAATGAAGTTGTCCCTATGCATGCACTTCGTCTATACCCTTTCCTAAAGCACGAGAGATCGCGTGCAAAGAGGCTTACACTTGATACGGGACAGCATGTGAATACAGAGAAGGATTTGATTTCCACCACGAACACCGCTGCAGCAGATGGAGAGTTCAAACTGGAACTAGGATTGGAAGATCAAGTACCCATAGAACCAGAGATGTTCTATTGGAGGTACACAATTGACATTGACCGAAAGAAAATCAGCGTTAGCATTTAATCTCTTCGTTATCTGACCAAGGTTGTGATTTGATTCCGTATTACAGCCTGAACCAGGGCTGTCATCATGTCTCTGCTCAATACCATATTCACCCGACGCGACCTCTCCCCTAAAAGGTGTCATGTTGTTCTGCCCTCGGCAGGCATGTCGTACTCCATTTCATGTTGGTTGTTTACGAGATGCTAAAAGTGTTTGGGTACCTGACGATCAGGAGGCTTTTATCCCTACACCTCAACATTCACCTTCAAAGTCGAGCGCCCGAGGGCGAAATGCCGACCGAAGGCGCAGAGATAGGAATCAAGAGGAGAAGAGCGAGGGCAAAGTGGTGGCAAAAATCGAGGAGAAAGAAGCTCTCACTTGTGTGCAATGGTTAACACCACGCGCAATGCAGCGTATAACCTGCACACCCGACTCGAGTGACTCGCTTGATTTATTGTCCTTTCTTTCTCCCTCCCCGACTATTAACGCATCTACTTTTCATATAAATCATCGACAAAAATCAAAAATTTCGACTGCCCCGTCCCCGATCATCTCTCTCCTCCAACGTGTTTACGCACGCCAAAGGCAGCGACGCCGCAGTTCATCGATGACATCTGAGCGCCTTCCAACGCATCCTGTGCCAACGATGTCTGGTGGTAGCTGGATGGAGGTAGAGGATTTATTGGTCGTCGCAGAAAACGATCTCGATGATATTGACGTTGATATGTCAGTGCAAAGCGGTACCTCTGCAGCTAATTTCATTTGTGAAGATATCGATGATGATAATGGTGTAAGTGAAAGTGGCAATGGCAACATTGACAGCTCTTGCCTGGTTCGAGATGCAACGCCCCAACTTGCGGCATCTGAATTACTTTCGAAGTTAGGATCCAAACCGAAATTCCGACTTCAATCGCAAACTACAGAAAACGAGAAATTGAAGCAAGTCCAAGTTGAAAATTCTTTTTCTCCAATAATGACAATTCCTGATGATAAGCCCCTTCATATGGAACCCTTGACGCCGGTTACTCTGCTCGCAACATTGTTCCTCCTTCCCTCGCCTTTTCCGCCCAGTTATGCGGCTGCTACATCTTCACAATTCACCACCAGCGCTCTTCCTTCCCTCACCCAAAATACTTCTACTAACATCGTTGCTCCTACTCTTCCGACATCCACGGTCTCACCAGCGAAAGCAGCTTCAAAATCAGTCTCGAGCCCTATGGATACCTCCTTTGATATGGCACTTGACTCTAAAGATTTATTGCTCTTAGCTTCACAACCTCTCATACGAGGAGCGGAATGTATCCCATATCTCGGTCCCACAGGGAATGTGAACCTAGTTCTAGCTGCGAGGAGATTGATTTGGAAGGCATTGAGCGCCGTTGGTCGGCTCGGGCTGTTTTCAAATCCGACTATAACTGCTCCGGGACTGGATGAACGCAGCCAAAAGTCCAACGCGAAATCTGATCTTGAGGACGGTGACATACATCAAGACGAACGTGTACTCGACGGAGCACAACAAGATATGCGTGATGCCGAAGACTTTCTCAAGGTCTCAGAATGTGTACTTTCGGTGATAGGTCACTGGAAAAAGAGAATGAAAGAAGATGAAAAAGTGTTACCTCTTAGCGTAGAGGTAGACGATGGGATCATAACTGAAGAAGGGTTGTTTGATGATGAGTTTCTGGGTAGCGCCGGTAGATCAGATCATGTGGTTGTTGAAAAGGAGGGTGATGGGGACGTTGAGATGGATGACAGGACCGCCGATGAGAGAGAAGTGGAGGAGTTCGGGTCGCAGGTGTCAGGAAAGAAGAGGAAGCGATCGGATAATTAAAGGTGGCCCGCGGAAGAAGGGAAAAGGGAAAGAGAAACGAGAAGAGCAAAATCTCACATGGGAGGACATGTTGAGAGTCGATTGGGCATGCCCTTCTTGTGGGAATTTACTTTGATGAGCCCAAGTTTATGTGCAGTGGGATCCATCTTATCTATGGCTTCTGCCTCCTGGGGTGATCTGCAGGATTTGACATTGTATCTCTTGAATGTATACTCAATGAAGCAAATATTTGATTGACAACCAATAATTGCTGTCAAATGCTAAAAAAAGTATTGGGAATGTTTTTTGAATATACAGTAGCTTTCAAAACCAACCAAATGTTGAGTGTTTTTGAATTAATCATCTAAAGGTATGAACCCTAAAACTCTGAAATTAAAATATGTTTTTTTTTAATCATCAATTTATTACATAGAGCACATAGGCAGGCCATGGCAGCACTATGTAAAAGGTAGCTACACACCCCTAGCACATGTTGTAAGTGTGCCTCCCAGACCCCAACTGTAGTCAGTAGCCTAGGTAGAGAAATTACACACTAAATGACAGATACCAGCATCCAAAATATGCTCCTACCAACATCTAAATCCTCTCCCTAGCCTCCCATACCTTGTGACTAGACTAACCCTCCTTGCACATAACACTTGTAAATGGACACTGAAACAGGTACTCAGTCAGACCCCTTTTCAAGTAGATACTGGTAACTTCTTGTTGGAAAATCAAGCTGATGCTGTCATGACTTGGCAAAACAGCTAAGTTATTATTTATATTTCTTTTCTTTTCTTTTTCTTTTGGACTTACTACACAAGGAAGGAGTGCAGGAAAAGGTCACATGTCACATGTCACAGTAAATGATGTCACACAAAATGAAGTCACATGACAACCATGGGAAAGTAGTGCACAGACCATGTAGTAGTTGTATAAGTAGTGTACAAGAAATGCATAAGGACTCTATTGAGTTCTTCTTGTCAAGTACTGATAAAGGAGCAGTTGGCTTTATTCCGGCTTAGGAGTTAGCTATTCTGACAGATGCTGTGATCTGGTAGAAGTTTCTGGAACATTTCATTAGTATATAAGTTTGTAATTAGTTAGATATACTCATTGGTTAACAATAGGATACCCCTTATTCCAAGTCAAACCAATATGTGACTAGGTTTCTGTAACACTTCTCAGTGAGCTAAAGCTCTATGAGAAGTTTTACATAGTAAGTCTTAGTAGTCAACAATGTAGATTGACAACTGAGGTGTAGTAGTAAAGAGTTTCTGATATATTGTTATGACTTGGCAAAACAGCTAAGTCATTATTTAATATTTCTTTTCATTTTCATTTCATTTAGTTTCTGATTATTATTTCTTTTCTTTTTCTTTTCTTTTCTTTTCTTATTAATGAATGCATGAGAGGAAAGTGACTCATAGGAAAGTGCGGAATAAAAGGAAGGGTTAGGGTTACTCTTCATGTATAAATAGTGTACAGAATCTAATGGAAACTCTATTGAGTTCTTCTTGTCAAACACTAATAAAGGAGCAGTTAGCTTTACTCCAGCTCAGGAGTTGGCTACTCTAACATTAGAACTTGATTTCCACTTCTTGAGTACTGTCTGCCTTAGACCTTGCTCACTCTTACTCTTATATAAATCAACCCTCAGTCGCTAATCATTGCGATATCAGAGTAGCCAACTCCTGAGCCAGAATAAAACCAACTGCTTCTTTATTAGTGTTTGACAAGGAGAACTCAATAGAGTTCCTATTAGATTCTGTACACTATTTATACATGAAGAGTAACCCTAACCCTTTCTTTTATCCCGCACTTTCCTATGAGTCACTTTTCTCTCATGCATCTATTAATAAGAAAATAAAAGAAAAGAAAAAGAAAAGAAATAATAATCAGAAACTAAATGAAATGAAAATGAAAAGAAATATTAAATAATGACTTAGCCATTTTGCCAAGTCATAACACTACCCCTCTCTTAAGTTTCCTCATCCTGAGGAATTTCCTTACAACTCATAGTATAGGTCTACCATATTGCCTATCTCGTTATCATCTTCTTTTGTTTACTCTCTAACTCCTGATTTTTCTTCCTCAATTTCTTCTTCTTCTGCAATTGTTTCCATTCTTCTTCCTCCTGATTGTTTCCCTTTCCACCGTTTCCAATTTCTTTCCAATCTTCCCCAATATTCTTGGTTGTATTTCTTGTCTGACTATCTGAATAATTTTCTTGCTATAAATCTTCCTAGCAATTCTCCTCTTCTCAATGTTCCTTCCTTGCGTTCTTGTCTCGCCACATCTTCCATATCTCGCTGGTATTCCTTTTCAAATTCTTTGATCACTTCTTTTGTGTTTTCCAAATTCTCTCTTCCCTTCCAAGTATTGGATTCTGCCGTAAATTCTTTCCAGTATACCAAGTACTTATTTTTTCCCCTTACTCGTTGCTTATTCAGGATTCTCTCCACTTCCCATTTTTCTTCTTCTTTAATTATTACTGGAGCTGGTTGCTCCTTCTTTTGCCCTTCCACTTACTCTACGTATTTATGTATCCTACTCACATTTACTACTGGATGTATCTTTATTGCACTAGGTAGTTCTAATTCTACTGCGTTTGATGATATGATTTTCTTAATCTTGTAAGAGCCTATAAATCTCTCTATCAACTTTTCTGTCCTTCTTTTGGCCATCTGGTATTTCAAGTCCTTAGTACTCAACATTACTAAGTCCCCTACTTTATAGTCATCTACCTCTGTTCTCCTTTTATCTATATATCTTTTCATTTTTTCCTGCATCTTTCCTAGCACCACTTTTGCTTCCTCTTGTATCTCCTTTATCTTCTCAATGAATTTTTCTGCTCCTTGGTACTTTTTCTCTTTTCTACCTTCAAATCCCATTCTGGGGTCCTGTCCATAATTTGCTTTGAAAGGCGATGTTCGAGTACTTGAGTGTATTTTGTTATTATATGCAAACTCTGCCATTCCTAACTATTCTGGCCACTGTTCTTGCCTATGATTGATAGACATTCTTAAGTACTATTCTAGTTCCTGATTAACCCTCTCTGTCTGCCTATCTGTCTAAGGGTGGAACACCATTGACAATTTACTTTTGATCCCCAACATTTTATTCAACTTCCTCATTAATCCTGCTACAAACTGGGGTCCTCTGTCTGAAATAATACTTTCTAGTAACCCATGTAGTTTTTACACATTGTCTCTAAACAGCCTCACTAAGCCTTCTGCCAATGTCTTTTCTGTAGTTAGTATAAAGTGGACCATTTTAGTTAGCTGGTCTACTACTACTAGAATACTATTGTATTCCTGCGCTAAAGGCAACTTGGTGATAAAATCTGCCAATATATATATCCACAGTCTTTCTGGGATTGAGTTTGGCATTAATTTCCCTGCTGGCTGCTCTGTGCAATTTTTGTTTTGTTAACAGGTGTTACATCCTTCTACATACTACTTCACTTCTTTTGTAACTCCTGGTCACCAAAAGTTTTGAGTGACTAGTTCCACTATTTTCCACTGTCCCCCATAGCCTCCTACTGGCATATCATGGTATAGCCTAATAATTTCCACCTGTAATTTATCATCTTTTATCTTTAGGTACATAGACTTTTCCTTCTTTGTATATGATACTATCTACCTCTCTCCACTCTTCATCTCTCAACATTTTTACTCCTGCCCACTTCATTTCTTCTATTGCCTTTACTACTTTGTCATCCTTTACTTTTGACTTTCTAACTTCCTCTAGTAGATCTACCCTGTCTACTATAATTTCTACTGCTTCTGTCTTCCTTACTTCTAACCACTCTGGTTTTACTAATGTCTCATTCTTGTTATCCTTTTCTACTCTAATCTCCTAGTCTGGCCTCCTACTGAGACTATTTGCTTTCTCCATCTTACTTCCCAGAATGTGTTTTAACATAAAGTTGAATCTGGATAGGTACAGGGCCTATTGTGCTTGCCTTTGATTCAATTTTTGTACTTTCATGAAGTATTCAAGATTTTTGTAATCTGTCCAAATCTCAAATTTAACTGCTACTCCTTCCAGGAAGTATTTCTATGCCTCTAAGCATCTAACGACTGCTAGCATTTTTTTATTGTGTATTTCATAATTCCTTTCTGTATTACTTAGAGATTTAGAAATGAAAGCGACTAGTCTCCACTTTTCATCTGAGCACTTTATTAAGAGTACTCCTTCAATAGTATAATTTGAAGTGAATGCTTTTTGTTGTGCTTCCTCCTACTGCCACTTCTCATCTTTTCATGTAAGTATATTCATTAGCCTAGCTATTTGAGTGAAATCTTTAATGAACCTCCTGTAATAATTTGTAAGGCCCATGTCATGACTTGGCAAAACAGCTAAGTCAATATTTAATATTCTTTTCTTTTTCTTTTCTTTGATTTTTCTTATTGATGGACACGCGAGATAAAAGTGACTCATAAGGAAGTATGGGACTTAGTGTAGGGTTAGGGTTAGGAATTTGTATAAGTAGTATAGGAAATCTAATGGAAACTATATCGAGTTCTCTTTGTCAAACGCTGAACAAAGAGACAATTGGCTTAATTCCGGTCATTGGACTTTAGCTGCTGACACTAGAACTCGATTCCATACTCTGAGCACCGTCCGCTTTGGACTCTGCTCAATCTCACTCTTATCTCTTATCAACTCTCAGCCATTGATCGTCACAATCAGCAGCCACCTCTATACATAGCCAGGCCCTTGGCTTAAGGGGACTTCACTGTCAGTTAGGGACAGTAGGTGGAAGAGTGGTACTATACTCGGGTATCATTTCTAAGACCTGACCTTACAAACAAGCGGTGTCTAGTAGCTTACTTGTACCCTTTCTAAGTATAAACCTTGTGCTGCAATCCCATTGTGGGTTGGTATATATAGAGGATTGACGGTTACCACTAGTGGGCCATCTAGATTAGGGATCTCCCCTGTGGAGTGATAGATAAAGTACTATTAGGGCAGTAGTTAGTAGGGCAGTAGGTGTCTGGTTGGGTGAAGATCTTGTGCCCCAACAAACGTAGCACTAAGTAAGATCAAACCATTAACTCTATACCCTTCTTGAGATGTTATTATTATGTCTCAAGAACAATACAATTCATTGATGAGCAGCCTGCTCAAAGAGAAATGCGCCCTTGCTAAACTAAGGGAAGAATTAGAAGGAAGGAAGAGGAAGCTGTATCGATGTTGCAAAGGATTTGGACACCTGGCCCAAAATTGCAGGAAGATAAAGGAAGAAGGGAAGGGGACGATAGTTCCCCAAAATAAGTTTGAAGTATTGAGAAGCTGTGTAATGCAGTGTGGGGTTGAAGAAAGAGTAGTGAGAAATATGAGGATGGTAGTCATAAGGTGTTTTAGGTGTAGGGAAGAAGGGTACAAGTATAGGGAGTGCCCATTGTGGATAAAGAGGAGGAATGAGAAGAGAGTGGTGTGTGTGGTAAAGCCACAAAAGGTGCAGCAAGAGAAGAGGCCAGCGCACCCTGAAAAGGGAAAAGTGCAGGAAAGGGAGAGAAAGCTAAGGAGAGTAGAAGGGGAAGAAGTGGCACACGTGGCTAGGCCATGAGAAGTACAGCAAGAAGAATGGAGGAGGAGTTCATAGGAGGACTTGAGGAAGAGAGCAGAGTGGTACTGTGGACTAACAGTACCATAGGATACAGAGTTGTGGGAGTTGGAATGGCACAGCCAAGGAGCCGTCATCACGTACTTAAGATGCCCAAGATATGGCAAAGGAGGATGTTATGCAGAAGATGATCAGGGACAGGGAGTACTCCCCTATTGAAAAAGGGAGAAGATAAGTTGGTATGAATGCAGAGGAAAGGAGCAGAGTGGCATGCGAGCAGGAGACTCGAGAAGTGCAACTAGAGAGGAAAAGGCGGCACACAGTCAGGAGAACCGAAAAGCACAGCAAAAGGGAAAGAGAGCGGCGCACCCATAGAGAGGAAAAGTACAGCAAGAGAGGGAGGTAGTCAACAGGAGGTTAAGAGAACCTTCAAAATGTTAAGAGAAGTGTGGTTGAATATTGGAGTGGAGAAGATAGATATGTATGAAGGCGTAGTAATAAAGGTGCTCTTGGACAGTGGCGCAACGGGGATATTCATGGATAGGCAGATGGTAGCTAAGCATGGGTTCAAGCTGCAAAAACTAGAGAGACTGCTAGTCGTCAGGAATGTAAATGGCACTAACAACAGCAGAGGGGCCATTATGTACCAGGTAGAGTGCAACGTGTTCTACAGAGGACATATAGAAAGAATGAGGATGGATGTGTGCAATTTAGGAAAGATAGAAGTGATTCTGGGGATGCCATGGTTGGTAGCGCATAACCCAGAAATAAACTGGGAGACAGGGGAAGTCAAAATGATGAGATGCCCACCCTTGTGTGGAGGGAGAAGTCAAAAGAGGGAAAAGATCAAAAGGATAGCGACAGAAGAAGAAGAGAAAATTGTCCGCTGGGCAATAGACAATAAAGAAGACTGGGAAAGAGAGGAAGAGATAGAAGAGGACCACAGAAAAATTGAGGAGATAGTCCCAAAGAAGTTTTTGAAGTAGAGAAAAGTGTTTGGGAAGGTGGAGTCAAAGAGAATGCCGAAGAAAAAGATTTGGGATCACGCTATAGATCTCAAGGAGATGTTTAAACTGCAAAAGGGAAGGATTTATCCTTTATCCAAAAACAAGAGAGAAGAAGTCCAGAATTTTGTGGAAGATCAGTTGAGAAAGGGGTATATCAGACCATCAAAATCCCCTCAGACGTCACCAGTATTCTTTGTAGGCAAGAAGAATGGTAGTAAGAGGATGGTAATGGACTATCGTAACCTGAACGACCAAACGATAAAGAATAACTACTCGCTCCCATTAATTACAGAATTAATCGACAACATGGGGAGTAAGAAAATGTTCATGAAAATGGATCTCAGGTGGGGATTCAACAACGTCAGAATAAAAGAAAAGGATGAGTGGAAGGGAGCATTCACAATGCACATCGGTTCCTTTGAACTAACTGTTATGTTCTTTGGGATAACAAATTTGCTAGCAACCTTTCAAGCGATGATGAATGAAATCCTGAGGGATCTGATAAATGAAGGAAAGATAGCAGCATTTGTGGATGACATGTTAGTAGGAACAGAGACAGAGAAGGGACATAATGAAATTGTGGAGGAAATATTGAGGAAGCTGGAGGAGAACAACTTGTATGTCAAGCCAGAAAAATGTGTGTGGAAGGTGAGGAAGATAGGATTCCTGGGTGTAGTTATTGGACCCAATGGAATAGAGATGAAGAAAGGAAAGGTAGAAGAAGTACTTGGTTGACCAGTACCAAAAACTGTGAAAGATGTTAGAAAGTTCTTAGGCCTCACCAATTACTATAGGAGGTTTATCAAGGACTTTGCTCAAATAGCAAGACCAATGAACATGCTAACAAAGAAAGACGAGAAGTGACAGTGGGGAGGCGAGCAGCAGAAGGCATTCGACGAACTAAAGAAGATTTTCACCAGTAAACCAGTACTAGCAGCCCTGGATTTAGACAAAGAATTTAGGGTAGAAGCTGATGCTTCAAACTATGCTACTGAAGGAGTACTCTCGATGAAGTGCTCAGACGAAAAATGGAGACCAGTTGCTTTTATTTCAAAATCTCTAAGTGATACAGAACGAAACTATGAGATTTACGATAAAGAAATGTTAGCTGTAGTCAGATGTCTAGCGGCATGGAGGCATTTCCTGGAAGGAGCAGTAGAGAAATTTGAGATTTGGACAGATCACAAAAACCTTGAGTACTTTATAAAGGCGCAAAAGCTAAATAGAAGACAAGCAAGATGGGCCTTGTACTTATCTAGATTTAATTTTACGCTGAAACATGTTCCTGGGAGTAAAATAGGGAAGGCAGACAGCTTGAGCAGAAGGTGTCAAGGACGGGACGGAGTAGGGGTGAAATTACCCTAGAATGAGCAGGATTTGACAACAAAATAGGAACAACCTTGGCCTCAGCTCGTGTGCTGTGCCTCAATCTGCTGTCGCATGTGTAGTTGCATATTTCAGAAGGATGGGATTGTTGCCAGGGGATTAGGAAAAGAGTGGTGTATGGATGAAGGTAGATATTAAAGACATAAATGACTTTAATCTACGAACTAAGGAACTAGGATGTAGCTACTGGAGTACTTATACTAAGTCCGGAATAGGAGAAGTACAAGTAACTAGTCTACATCATGATCCTATAGGAGTAGACAACAGGAGTTTAGGAGCGAAAAATTAGTAATAATATAAAATAAAAAGGAAATTATATTATTAAATGGATATTTTCTGTCATATGACAGAAGGCCAGACTGGGAGATCGGAGTGGAAAAGGACAATGAGGACGAGACATTGGTAAAACCAGAGTAGTTGGAAGTGAGGAAGACAGAAACCGTAGAGATCATAGTAGACGGGATAGATCTACTAGAGGAAGTTAGAAAGTCAAAAGTAAAGGATAACAAAGTAGTGAAGGCAGTAGAAGAAATGAAGCGAGCAGGAGTAAGAATGCTGAGAGATGAAGAGTGGAGAGAGGTAGACAGCATCATGTATAAAGAAGGAAAAGTCTATGTGCTAAAAGATGAGAAATTAAGGGCAGAGATAATTAGACTATATCATGATACGCTGATTAGAGGGCATGGGGGGCAATGGAAGATGGTAGAATTGGTCACTCGTAACTTTTGGTGGCCAGGGATTACAAAGGAGATGAAGAGATATATGGAAGAGTGTGACACCTGTCAGCGCAATAAAAACCGCACAGAACAGCCAGTAGGCAAGTTAATGCCCAACTCTATTCCGGAGAAACCTTGGACGCACATATTGGTAGATTTTATCACTAAGCTGCCTTTAGCGCAAGGATACAATAGTATTCTAGTAGTAGTAGACCGGCTAACTAAAATGGTCCACTTTATACCAACTATGGAGAAGACATCAGCAGAGGGATTGGCAAGGTTGTTTAGAGACAATGTGTGGAAGTTACATGGTCTACCTGAGAGTATTATATCAGATAGAGGACCACAATTTGCGACAGGATTAATAAGGGAGTTGAATAGGATGTTAGGAATTAAAAGCAAGTTGTCAACGGCGTTTCACCCCCAGACAGATAGACAAACAGAGAGGGTTAACCAGAAACTAGAGCAGTATTTGAGGATGTTCATTGATCATAGGCAGGAACAGTGGCCAGAATGGTTAGGAACGGCAGAATTCGCCTACAACAACAAGACGCACTCGAGTACTAAGACATTACCCTTTAAAGCAAATTATGGGCAAGATCCTAGGATGGGGTTCAAAGGAAGAAAGAAGGGGAAATATGCAGGAATGGAGAAATTCATTGAAAAGATGAAAGAGATCCAAGAAGAGGCAAAAGCAGCACTAGGAAAAGCGCAAGCAGATATGAAGAAGTACGCCAACAGGAAAAGATCGGACGTAGAAGAATATAAAGTAGGAGACTTGGTCATGCTCAGTACCAAGGATCTGAAATATCAGATGGTCGGGAGGAGGACAGAGAAGTTGACAGAAAGATTCGTCGGTCCTTATAAAATCAAGGAGATAGTATCATCAAACACAGTTAAGTTAGAACTACCTAGTACAGTAAGAATACATCCAGTAGTAAACATTAGTAGAATACGACGATATATAGGACAGGTAGAGGGGCAGAAGAAGGAGCGACCAGTCCTGGTAATAATCAAAGGGGAGGAAGAATGGGAAGTGGAGAGAATCCTAAATAAGCAACAAGTAAGGGAAAAAGATAAGTACTTAGTACACTGGAAAGGATTTACGGCAGAGTCAGATACCTGGGAAGGCAGGGAGAATTTAGAGAATGCAAAAGAAGCAATCAAAGAATTTGAGAAAGAGTACCAGCGAGACATAGAAGATGTGGCGCAGCAAGAGTATGAAGAAGAAATGTTCCAACAGGGAGAATTGCCAGGAAAATTCATGGCAAAGATACTATACGGATGGTTGGACAAGTGGTACGACCAGGAATATTAGGGAAGACTGGAAAGAAACTAAAGACAATGGAAAGGGAAGAAACCAGTAAGAAGAGAGATGATGAAGACGATCCCAGAAGAAAAAGATAAAGTCGAAGAGAAAAAATCAGGAGTTAGAGAATGGACGGAGGAAGACAAAGACGAAATGGGCAATATGGTAGACCCATATTATGAGTTGTAGGGAAATTCCTTGGGACGAAGAAACTTAAGAGGAGGGTGGTGTTATGACTTGGCAAAACAGCTAAGTCAATATTTAATATTCTTTTCTTTTTCTTTTATTTTATTTTTCTTATCAATGGACGCGTGAGATAAAAGTAACTCATAAGGAAGCGCAGGACTTAGTGTAGGGTTAGGGTTAGGAATTTGTATAAGTAGTATAGGAAATCCAATAGGAACTCTATCAAGTTCTCTTTGTTAAACGCTGAACAAAGAGATAGTTGGCTTAATTCTGGTCATCAAACTTTAGCTGTTGATAGCCCAAGAATTTTCTAACATCTTTCACATTCTTTTGCTGTGACCAACTAAGCACTCCATTCACTTTCTCTGCCTCCATTTCTATTCCATTAGGTCCTATAACAACCCCTAGGAATCTTATCTTTCTTGCCTTTTATACATATTTTTCTGGTTTGATATACAAGTCATTTTCTTCTAACCTCCTCAATATTTCTTCCACAATTTTGTCGTATCCTTCCTCTGTTTCTGTTCCTACTAACACATCATTTATGAATGCTGCTACTTTTCCTTTGTTAATCAAGTTTCTTAGTATTTAGTTTATATCACAAATGGTCACTTACTTATTTGTGATTGGTGCTTTAGAATCTTGAAAGGTTCAAAAATGCGAAGTTTAGACAGTGACAAGAGATGTTGTTAAGTCTGAGGTCTAATCCTCAGACTA
>Ga0153958_1000192_pt1 | contig 13928 bp, 16 predicted proteins | sample TSFL042MetaG_FD_104719 | JGI IMG/M metagenome (GOLD analysis project Ga0153958, IMG submission 104719) | Attine ant fungus gardens microbial communities from Florida, USA - TSFL042 MetaG | ecosystem: Host-associated > Fungi > Mycelium > Unclassified | place: USA: Florida, Wekiwa Springs... | reverse complement strand
TAACAAGACCACACAAGGTTCCTCTAGGCCTTGCGAATATTGGAAGGCCTGCGATGTCTTGCGAGGAAGCAGCTTTTCTTGGAAGCCCTTACTAGACTGAACCTTAGATGGCTTTATGGGACCATTCGAGGTATTTAGAACTTGCAAGGTCGCTCAACCTTGCCAGGGTATATAAGGTCTCACAAGGTCACTCGAGGTATGGTATACATTAAAAGGCCACCTGAGGCATTATATTAGCATATGAGTACTAGCATCAAGAATACATCAGTGGAATAAGGTCTGCGTCACAAGTAGCGGCAAGGAACAGAATGAAAAGGATGCAACAAGATCGGCGATGCTGTAGTCCTAGTAGCCATTTGGCTTCCTTCGTTCGGAGGTCCTTCGAGGGGCGTCAACTTTGGTTCGGCCAGCTGCTCGGCCACCTTTCCGAGCTTTGGAAGGTGCGGCGGCGGTCGCATCGGCAGCGGCAGCAGGGACAGGGGCATCCATGTCAGTCAAGTCCGACAATGGAGAGGTAGGATGCTGAAATGGAGTCAGGGACTTATAGCAATATCGTCAGTAACAAACAAATCACTGTCTGGCGTACCTGAGCACTGCTTGCACCACCATCGTGCCAGTGTCTGTCCGACTTCTGGGCGCTGAGATCCTCATGGTCGTCATGCGAATTCATGGCCCGGGGTGACCGTTGGAAGGGCTTGGGAGCTGGCGGCATTTGAAGATCGTCAGTATAGTTGACCTCGAAATCGGGTATGGGGCGACGGCGTTTGATCTTGGGGCGTTGTGTCATATACTCTTCATCCTCGATGAAATCTATAAGCAGGTAGTAAGAATAATGTGAACGACTGGAATTTGGAGCTAGTGGGAGACCTTCCACATCATTACGATCATAGCTGGTGAGTTCATAGCGGCGTTTGAACTTTGGAGGAGGGTCGTGGACCTCTGAACCTGGGGCGAGGTTAGTGACTATTTGGGTTGTTTAAGTATAAAGGAGTCCATGCCATTTTCGTAATCCCTCCGCTGATAGTCAGATGGGAGTGGGGGTGGTGGGGGCCCGGTTTGATTCATCCGCGTGAGTTTCGGTGGCGGTACCTGTACTCCATCCTCGTCCGACACGGCAGGTCGCTTCTTCGTAGAAGTCTGTACCACAGTACGAGGACCACGAGGTGCCGGATGGTCATGAGTAGCATTGGGAGGAGGTACGTGCCCTGAGTTTTGATGTCAGTAATACCTAACTTCGAAAGAGTGTGAAAGAAAGATACCATTGTTTGTGGAGCTGCTCAGCGCAGAACGACGTGCGGCACGCTGAGCACGAATTTGAGCAACATCATCCTCGCTTTCTTTCCGCATAAGCTTCATCGAGTTTGCGTGGGTTGGTTTAAGTTGCCTGAGTAGAAGACTTAGCATACACCAAATTAGTAGATAAACGAAGGTACTGGTTCCACCACGTAAGAACTTCCTTGACCCATGGATCCTCGTCGTCATCGAGAATTTCGATAATGGCCAACAGTAATTCTTCTAAGTCCATGTCACCGATGTATCGTGTCCAATGTTGAGCACTGCTTAACGTAAAGTAGGTCTATGAATTCATGAGAGAAAGTATAGTCAATCATAGGGAGGAGTGAGACACACGATCACATGAACATATGCGATGATATATTTATTGACGGCCGTTAAACCCCAGGCTCGATTTTTGGATGGCTTTGCTGAGTTGCGAACGTTTGACGAGTCACTGGTGACGGCCGACGGCCCAATAAACAAGTGTTTGTAGAACTAAGAATAAAATGACTTGAGTTCAGGACGGTGAACAAGAAAAAACATACCCGAACAACGATGTGATTTTTAAAAAGACCCCTTGTCTTCTCAGTAGGATCATAGACACCATCCTCGTAGAACAGTGTTGGCCAGTTGCGTGCAGTCATCGCAACCTCACCCGCTTGTAAGGCAGCCATTGAGCTGGGTGCGGTTCAGTATGGACGCTAACATAAGCAGGATGCATACCTTTCAGGGTCCTCATCAAACCAATCTAATTTCTTCCTCGGACAAAGCAAACGAGACAGCTGTGGGTGATTCAGCCCCCGCATCGACTTGTCCTCAACCTCCGGAACTGGGGGGTCCAGAACATCGGCCTTTGAATACATGTTCAATGGGACGTATTGCAGTCCCTTGTGTTTGATGGAGCTGAGATCAGCTGATCTGCCATCGCTCATCCCCTTCGCTACCTAAAATCTGGTTTGAGCGGAAAAAAAGGCAGATATATGCGCATATACTCACCATGGCAATGATAGTATTCAACTTTACACTCGAAATGTTGTCGAGCTCATCCTCGAGACCAGGGATGAATCCGATAATGCCATTATAAAGTAAAATATGGCGTGCTCGGGTCTCTTCAGAACTGTTATAAATTAGTTATGGCATGCAGTATAGATAATGAACATACAGTTTGTGGTCGAGTTTGCCTCCTCGGTCAGCTTGAATACCTGTCTTGAATGCTGCTGCAGGTATCCCGAATGTGTCAAGGAGGCTAGATGCCATCCTTCCCGCATTTCTGTATACCTCTAGGTCGTCAGTGGTCTTGTCCTGTTTCATTCTGTGAAAGGTGATATTAATCATTGATTGTACATAAAAAGAACTACAACACCGTTTATTTTTACGAGATCCAGAAGAAATCGAATCGATGAGTTCATCACTGGGCTCACTAGGGGATGGCATTGTGGATAAGATTGAGTCGGACTCGGACTTGAGAGCTCGAAAGTGTGTGATTTGTCATTTGTCGGAGTCTGAAATTCCCATATGCGAGTGCCACCGTCTTCGGATAACTCCGGTCTACCTTTCGCCTGCACAGGTCATAAGTCTATGACTTGATCTTCTTCCTGTCCTCGCGATCATCGTTTATGTCCACGTGTCCTGGATTTATCAGTTCAATGTAAAGGGTAGTCTTTCCTCTCCACGTCCCACACTCTTATATCCTTTTTAGATCCACTCAGCACTTGCCAATCATCTTGACTCCAGCAGATCGACAACACCCCACCGCTATGCCCTGTCCATTTCGCAATAATCTTGCTGGTGGCGATGTCCCACAATCGCACTGCACCATCTTCACTCCCGCTCGCCACTGTCTTCTTGTCTGGAGATGATGCTATCGTGCGCTGATGTGAGACGCTGACGTCTATACTTAGGATCTGTAACCTATCTATTACATGGTCCGAATGCTACGTTGTTCTGTTGCTTATCTGCGTGGGTCTTATCTTGTTATCGTTCTCGGATCTTGTCATTGTGAAACTGAATTTAAGGCGATGACTACCAGCTTGCTTTATTGTGTGTGTTCCTCTCGATTTTAATTTTCTGAGTCTTTTTCTCCTTGTTTTTCTCTTCATGGTGGAATGCCCAAACTGCAATACTGAGGTCCATGACCGTGGACTTGTACTTCATTTGAGCAGGTACTGCAAGGCACGAGATGTTGCTACAGCGTCAGCTCTTGTTGAGCGGCGTCAGCGTGGAGAAGCAATTGCTGAAGCTGCTCGACTCCGTCACATTGCAGATGAGCGGGAGGAAGAACTGTGGCAGCAACAACAACAACACAATCAGGCACACGATGTGAGTATCAAAGTATCACCTTTCGTGCGTGCATACTGCATGATGTTAACGCAAATTTTGCTTCTAGGAGCAGCTACACGATGTTGAAATGGATCCTAGACCATCAGGACGCCCAAATCGGCAAATCCGCCTCCCAAAACGCTATCGTGACGAATTGCCCGTCCTTCCAATTCCAGTCCCACCTCCTGTTGATCCAGACGAACCACCCGAAGTCCCGCAAGACATCGAAATGGACTCGGAATCGTCAGAACGAAGTAGCAGCCTTGCAGCTGAGCAAGCAGACTCGTGGCTCCGCACGGATGTTGACGCATATGATCTATTCCGTGAATATCATCATTCATTTCCGACTTACGACCCCGAGAATTCCACTTACTTTGATGCCCATTGCGATTCCTCAACATTTCAGCGTCTTGACAGTGATGCCGACTATGAACGTCCTTGGTATGCTGGCTTCGGACAGTCACTCGAGGCAATTCACCACAATTATTTTGCACCATTCCTTAATGCCACCACATTTCGGCTTATGAGTTGGTTTTACAACTCGTCGTCTTCAAAATCACTGCAGGATCTTGACCGCTTGGTCAATGAGGTCATCTTATCTGAAGATTTTCGTCAGGAGGACTTACAAGATTTCAATGCATCTAGGGAGGCAAAACGCCCTGAAAAGGCACAAGAAGACCCCTTGTCCATATTTTCATCAGACAAATGGCATGAAACCTCGGTGAAAATCCGACTTCCATGTGAGAAAGAGAAATTTCCCTCCGAGGCACATGCTCCTGAATTCGAAGTCGATGGCCTTTATTATCGCAAGCCCCTAGACGTCCTCCAGTCTGCATATGGAGAAGTTGCAGCAAAATCATTCCATGCGAAGCCATATAAATTATTCTGGCAACCAGACGATGATGAATTTCCGGAACGAGTCATTACTGAGGTGTATACATCAGACGCCATGCTTCAAGAGCATGAAAAACTTCAATCTCAGCCTCGTGAACCTGGCTGTAACCTGGAAACTGTTATTGCAGCAATTATGCTCTGGTCTGATTCAACCCATCTAGCGAGTTTTGGAAATGCTTCTCTATGGCCTGTTTATATGTTCATCGGCAATCAATCAAAGTACATTCGCAGCAAGCCAACATCATTTGCGGCACATCATCTTGCTTACATACCAAAGGTCTGTCCTTTTTGTGGTATTAGAGTGCATTGACCTCACGTCTATTTCGGAATTTCCAGCTCTCGGATACCATCCAAGACTTCTATGTCAAGACCTTCAAACGCAGTGCCACAGCGGCTGTGCTCACGCACTGCAAGCGTGAAGTGATGCAGGCAATTTGGAGTTTCCTGCTGGACGATGATTTCTTGAATGCGTACAAACATGGTTTTGTCATCAAGTTCCCTGATGGGGTATTTCGCCGTGTCTTTCCACGCATATTTACTTATGCTGCAGATTACCCAGAGAAGTAGGCTGTTTGATATTTTTCATGTAATTATGTCATACTTATCTCTCCGCTGTTAGGGTTTTACTTGCTTGCATGAAATTTCTCGGCAAGTGTCCTTGCCCACGATGTCTTGTCAGCAAAGATAGGATTTTCAAATTGGGGACAAAGTCTGATAGACGACAGCGAAACCAAAATGTGCGAGTTGATGATCACCCACGACGCAGCCTCATTGAGCGTGCACGAGAACTTATTTTCGTCAATGGCTACAGTGTAGTCAGCTCCGTGATTGAGAAACTTGTTGGTATTACCTCTGTTGCACCTATTCGTGTAAGTACTCTATTGATGCACTCTCAAATCTTACTGACATTTTAACTGGATATTAGAATGCATTTTCGGAGAAGCTCAGCCAGTTCGGGTTTGATTTTCACTCAATGCTTATCCCTGACTTCATGCACGAGTTTGAGCTTGGGGTATGGAAGGCAACTCTTACTCATCTTATCCGAATTTTGTATGCATATGGTGGCGATACTATACAAGAACTCAACAAACGGTAATTCTCTTTTTTTTCAATCTTGATGTGTCTAAAATATTCTAGGTATCGCCTTGTACCAACATTTGGACGCGATACAATTCGCAAGTTTAGTAACAATGTGTCAGGTCTCACAAAACTTGCAGCCCGTGATTTCGAAGACCTTCTCCAGGTAGAAATAGCGAAAACATAACACTTTGACCTTATTTCTGATCATGGTATGCAGTGTGCAATACCAGTTTTTGACGGTCTCCTTCCGGACCCATTCAACAGCACAATCCTCGACCTTCTTTTTGAATTGGCCACCTGGCATGCATTTGGGAAGCTGCGTATGCACACAGAGACGACACTCTTTCATTTTGACAACTGTACAACTCGACTGGGAAAGGTTCTTCGACAATTCCGCAAACAGACCTGTGACAAGTTTATTACCTATGACCTTCCACGTGAAACTGCCGCTCGTGCACGCTGTCGGGGACTTAGAGCATCTCGGGCCAACAATAAGAAGCCACAAAGGACAAACGCTGGCATAGATGCCGAAGATGATGGTACCACTAAGCATCGAGCTTTTAATCTTTCGACATATAAACTTCACGCTCTTGGAGATTATGTCAAGTCAATCTGGTTGTATGGGACTACTGACAATTACTCTACGCAAGTGGTAGGTGTTATGCCATATTTTTACTATGCTATCAGTCATCTAAAGGCTGTCAAACCAGGGTGAACTCGAACATCGGCGTGTAAAGCGCCTCTATGCTCGGACAAACAAGAATAAGTTTGTTCGTGGGATTGCAAGACTTCAGCGACGCGAGCGCATTTTACAGAGGATGAAGGAGGCAAACTGTGCAAGAGCTACCACTGAAGATAGCCGCCAACAACCTTCTATCAAAACTGGGGACAATCACCCATCCCTTCATTTTGTTGACCAGGATCCACTGCCACATTGCTCACCAGAGGTCCATTACCAAATGTCCTCGTCGCAGAAACATTATTTAGATATTCCTTCCTGGCTCGGAAAGCACAGAGATGACCAGGCAATGAGGGTATGTATTTTCATCACTTTGAGTAGTATCGACTGAAATATTTGTAACTAGAATTTCCTTCCATCTCTCAAAGACCACCTATTGGGTCGTTTATCTGGGCTCGATTACGATGGGGATGAAACCCAGTTCACTGCCGCACAACGAAACTCTATTGCAATTATTAACAATCGAGTCTATCGTCACAAAGTCCTTCGCGTCAACTATACAACTTATGATCTGCGACGTGCTCAAGATTCCCTGAATCCCCGCACACAAGCCAACATCATGGTGTTAGCCCATGAGCATGAAGAAGAAAACCCCCATCCTTATTGGTATGCGCGCATTATTGGCATCTTTCACGTCAATGTCCGTTACACCAGCCCAGGCGAGCATCACGCCTCCATAAAGCGTGTTGATTTTTTATGGGTCCGCTGGTTTGCTCGTGACATCAGAGCTCCGTCTGGTTGGGCCATGAAACGACTGCCACGAGTTGGATTTTATGAAGCGGAGGATCCATCTGCATTCGGGTTCCTCGATCCCGATCTAGTTATTCGTGGTGTTCAGCTCATACCAGCATTCAGATTTGGACGCACTAGTATTCTTCTCGGACCATCTATTGCACGTCCGGAGGCAGATCACGATGAGGATTGGGATTGGTACTATGTTAATATGTGCGTTCAAGTCCCTGTCATATGTGCAGTGAATCTAAGGATATCTAGGTTCGTTGATAGGGACATGTTTATGCGATTTCGTGGTGGAGGAGTAGGACACAAAAGCATGCGTACCGAGATGCGTTGCTTGCTTGATGATCGTGACACACTCGACAAGCTTCCTTTCAAAATGGAGAAAGAACGGTCCCAATCGAGGAGCGAGTCCAGTGAAGAAGATGACGACATGGCAGGCGAAGACGAAGACAATGACAATGACAATGATGACGATGGAGAGGACGATGACGATGAAGGTGAACACGACAGTGACGAAGATAGCAAGGAGGGAAATGAAATTGAACATGAAGCGCCAGCTGCAACTCCCTTTGCGGCATATGTGGATGACCAAGTTGCCGATGAGATGGATGAGTATGGCTACTCTGGCCTTGACCAAGTCGCGAATGAGGATGAGGAGAATGAGGAAATCGATTATGACGAAGACATGTTCGGACCGGAAGACGGGGAGGATATGATCAACGAACTCGATGAGGATAACGATAACTTTGCTTACTTGTGAAGTATTGGTCACTGTAAGAGAAGTTGTCAATTGATACACACAAGACATTAGACATTGATTCCCGTACAAGCTAGCGCCACTATTGTAATGCCTCACAAGGTAGTCGGCAGATAGAGAGACTCTACCGAGTCCTAGGAAGGCATTGCGAGGTGAGCATAGGGAGCTGATAAGGCCTCGATAGTTCGTCCAACCTGATTGGTCGTCTTGGGAAGACTCGCGTGGTCGTGGGAGATGTTCCGGACCTTGCCGGACCTTGCCAGATTTGGACACTTTTGCTGATGATCGATTTCAACTTGATGGTGCCATAGAATACCTGTGATATATTGCGACGTCAACTGCTAACCGATGGGGATGACAGCCCAAGAGCTTATCCGGCAATAGCATATGCGCTACCAGGTATATCACCGCTTCGCCGCCCAAGTTGAGCCACCTTTTCCTCTCGTGGTGAATCAGGTTGGCCACCCCCGAGTCCATCATGATGACATGCGTTATTCCCACTTGCACAATTCTCTCACTCACACACTCTACAAAATCAATCCCCTATTCATTTCCGGGGAATCGGATTAGTACAGGCCTGTACAATTGCTAATGCAATGGGGAACATCAAACAAATTCACCATTAAGTCATTGTGCTGACTACTACACATCTCCGTTCAACGCTCGAAGATAATTTCGGCGGCCTCTTGCTGAATCAGATGTCATCAGCTCCTTTCCTGGTGCGTTCTCCCGAAATCTTACTGGTAGTGTTTGTGCAGAGTTCGGGCGCCCACCATGATCAGCCCAATATTCCTTGTCTAAATTTCCATGCTCTCATTTTTTGTTATTGCCGTGAGGGTACTGGCGATGGTTTTAGGCATCCTTTGTCTCAGACACCATTGTGATTTCAAATTCAATCGAGGGCCTCTATGATCGCCGTGCCTACTAGTACACCGTAACCGTGACGATTGGAAGGACGACATATCGTGCGCTGTGAATATTTACGAAAGGAGACTTGGGGCACCACAATGGTTTATATTCTTGCTTCTTACGCTCACGTCGTAGGCAAGTCTGGGGCTTCTTTTTTCAGATGAGGCTTTGAAAAAAACTGGACCCGTCGCCAGGATGGGTTGAGAGATGAAATTACAATTTCACCTGGAGAAAAATACCCTCTCAGAGAGACCTGAGAAGCCCTGACCGACAACAAATCACACTCTTCATACGTTTCATATCAACTCAGAGAGATGAAACGCAAAATGATTTGCACGTCCAGCGACAGTTCTTTCGAATTACAAATGAAGATAAAAATAAAAGATCCTCTGAAGACTACAATATCTCTAGCGTCTTCACAGAGTCCATCATCTCGTGAACGGAACACGTGTCTTTGACTTGTGCAATGACGTCCCGGTCTGACGCGACCCTCTTGTATTCTGTACCCCGCTGCTGCGCTAGCAAAAATGCGCTAAAGGGTTGTGCGAGGCGAACCATCAATCGCAACGCTCGCGAGTGGAACTCTGAGTCCTCTGGCACAGGTCCTGCAGGAAACGCCACGGATGCATCATGCAACGGAGAACCCGGCAGGGTTGAATATTCCATCCCCTGCGGGTCGTCTGCAAAGTCAGGCAGCTCGAGCAGATTCCGATTCCACGGACGAACAAGCAAAAATGTTTGCTGAGTGGGCCTTGTTGGTGAGAACTGAACCAACTTGTCTTCCGTGGCGACAAGCACGTCTTGAAGCCCCTGTGCCTTGACTCTATACGTCTGTTCATGACCTGGTAGCCGTCTGATCTCTGTGACAGGGAATGTGATACAAGGGAGGTGTAGTCGGCAGTTTGCGAAGTGTGGAACGCTCAGGTCATGAAGCAGGGTGTAAAATTTCGAGGCTAACTCCACAGCAGAGGTATTTTGCAACGAGGAGACCGCTTCCTGAATCTCGTCCTCTGACAGAGATGGTAGCCTACATTGCGGGACTTCGTATGAGGAAATATCAGCTGGAAGACAGCTGTTGAACTCGGATGATTTTCCGATCCAGTCCAGCGCACTAATGTCGCCCGACCGAGCAACAACCTCCTGCAAAAGCTTCCCGAGCGCATTTTGTTTCTTCTCACCATAAATTACAGGTAGGTGGACATCGAAGATGCCAAACAATGAATACGCAATGTCTTCCTGTAAAGTGGTGACACGCGTTGACGCCCATCTGAGTTTCTCTCGGGCATCCCTCACCCCTGGACGGAAGGAGACAAGCGCCTGTGGGTCTATGCCGGTCGCGTCAGCCAATTCTTGCATGATCGTGGAGGACTCCTTGTGATTTGGTGAGCGATCGTTGAGATATGGGGACCAATCCTTCTGATAGAATACAACGACACTGGGAGCTAGCAATTCCAGAATGGTCCAGGCTCTGCCGATCCAAGCACACTTTGCTAATGCACCGGGTTTGGAGAAAGGTGGGACATCCGACAGGTATACGATTGTAAGCGCTGAGCGGCGATACCAGGCGAACATGGAATTGACCGACTCTTGAACCTCGATATTATTGCTTTTGTCGATGCAGCAAGTGTCGCTCCATGCCCAGCGACACCCTGCATCACGCGCAACTTTGCAGAACGACTGCAACTTCAGGATGCCGCCAACTGGTTTCATCCCATAGAGGAACTTGTCCTCGATGTCGTGCAGCAGTGGCTCCCTCTCTTCCCATCTATGTGATAGCATGGCACAGCGCAAGTACGTCACCACTGCTTCTTCAATTCGCTCGAATCGGTGGTCTGCATGCATCATCGTTAGCGATAAAAGTTCCTTGTACTCTCTGCTCATCTTGAAGGTATTTATTTGCTCGTTTCGATCACATAAAAGCCCAGTAACAGTGTCGATCACACGATGTGGAGAGTCTTGCAAACGACTCTGCATGATTGTTCGTATCGCATCTTCTGCTTCGGATAGACTGAGAAAATGCTGGCGCAGTTCTGAAAGAAAGGGGTAAATATCTCGACAGTTATGTGTCATCCGTAGCTTACTTATTATCTGGATATCGGGGGCACCTTCCAACTTGGAGAGGAAGGCTTGGAAGGCCTGGATCGCTTCATCATAGCGCTGCGCATCATGAAGTGCCGCGTGCTTCAACTGATATCCAAGATAATACAAGGGGTTGAGTTCAATGACCTGTAGATCGCTTGGATGAGCATTTGCTAAGAACCAATAGAATTCGTTGTACCTTTTGCGCTTCGAGAAGCGCTTCCTCGCATAACATCCTGCTAGACTTCGGCTTGACCGGCGCAGAGGTGCTGGTGGGAACTGGAAGAACGGTACCTGCGACATCAAGGAATTTCTTGAAGAGCCCATTACGCGTGCTCTGCTAAATGCGAGATGAGACGATGACAGGTTTGGCCATGAATGGTAACTACCACCGATGCCTGCTCCTTAGGAGTATCGATCGTCAAAGCGGGAATCTCCCATTCTGATGTCTTCATATCAACACCTCCGCTGAAAATGTGCCTACCATCCGCAGAGAAGTTGACAAAGGACACTGATTGAGAATCCATGAATATAGCGATGCATTGGCCCGAGAGTCGCCAGAGGCGCACATGGTTGTCACTAGATGCGGAGGCGACGAGAGTGCCAATAGGGTTCACGACGATGGCGCTGATGTAGTCAGTGTGGCCACGCCAAGGATCTCCGACCTGCTTCCAGGTTGATGAATCCCACTCGCGAATGGTGGAATCGGAAGCAGACCCCCCTGAGAGAAGGCGTGTGCCGTCGGGCGTCCATGTGAGTGAGGAATTCCATCCCCAGTCATTCGCTGCCTTGAATTTTGCGATGCGTTTCCTCGTGCGTGAATTCCATATTTGTATATCACGATGTGTCGCGATCGCAATTCGTTCACCGGATGGCGAAAACCGAACGCAGTTGACTGATGCACCACAATGGATTGAATGTCCTTGTATCCTCCATGTTTTTGTGCACCACAGCTTAATCGTTTCGTCCCATGAACCAGTCACCAGAATTCGACTATCTGGAGAAAAGTCCAGCGAGCGGAGCCAATCGGAGTGGGCTTGGATGGCTTCGGTGAGACATTCGCCACTATCTCCGTCCCAGCCGATGAGTTCTCCGTTTTTATCACCGCTTGCGATCAGTTGCCCATCTCCTGAGCCCGCCACTGTACGCACGCAGCCCTGATGTCCCTCCAATTTCTTCACCACGATACCGTCCTTCAAGTCCCATATACGAAGTGTCTTGTCATAGGAGCCCGTCGCCAACCGGCGCCCATCAGGGAAGACCGCGCCTGCAGTGACGGTGCTTTCATGACCTTTAAATGGTCGATTAGGAATCATTCGAACTATGGGCTGTCCTGAGTCCACCATCTTGGTAAGTTGATGGTATTCACCACGGTCGAGGAGGGACCTGGTACAAGGTTTGTGGAGGTTTGCTTTGAGTCATAGAGATGCATGTACTCAACGCTTTTGTGCTGCCTCACGGCCTCTAGCTTCCTCGCAGGCGCGCACGCCGTGGACACGAGGTCATCCACCATCGCACTCGATCCTGTCCCCTACATTGAGCACCACCGGCGAAGCTCCGAACCCCAACCTTGCCAACGGTTTCGGACACGACGGCGCTCCCCACCGAATGAATCCAAGATACTATAAAACCCGTTGTCAACTCAGATCTCATTCGTCGAGTCGTCCACGCAGGCTAGCATCGAAGCCTGTAGCTTTATCAGTTCAAATGAGTTCCTCGTGTAGATCAGGGTGTTCCCATGTGTTCCAGCACCCGTACTAATTTGGACATGCAGCCAAAGCGCATTAGTGGTTCAGGAATACCGAACTCACCTTCATGTTATGTGATTGACACGAATGGCAATGGGGCGACGGAGATAGTCTCTATCCAACCCTCCGCGAACTTCACACTGTCCCAATTCGAAGTCCGAGGGTACGAATATATCGCATGGATGTCCTCCGTTTGAGCAGGTGCATTTAATAAGAGGTGTCGTCGAATCATGTTTCAGTGACTGTCAAGTAATCATTGAGTCATCGGTATATCCCCAATATCAGTACTTGCCGCGCACCATATTTAGCCCAACACGCCGATCATTCCTTTCCCGCTAGTTTCGCTTGCCCGTCATCATCAGGATATCACCAGTACTGCAGTCTGCAACATTAATCAGCAAACCAAATGTCACGATATATAGATGAATACAGACTGTAAAAATCTCTTCCAAATGACTGAATTTCACCAGTTGCTCGATGTAGACTCTAACATAGGAGAGTGCAGATGTTGCATTAACATCAGGTGGGACAAAGATGGTGTCTCTTCCATGATCCGAGATAAGTAGACAATGGGTGCTAGTCTGTCAATGACACTTTGGTGAGAGCTAGTCAGTGAACTGGCCATGGTCACTTGAAGGCTTTGTCTACCTGAACGTGAATAACAATTTAGTCCACTTTACAGCGCCCAAAGTTAGCAATGAGACCACGAGCAAGTAAACCGCGCACGTACCATTATTGTCCTCCTCCGTGTTTTTCAGCTGCTTTGTGGTGGAGTGATAACACCCCAGCAAATCCCAGCCATACCCTTACTATGACCAAGTACAGTCTCAAAATATGAACGAAGTGGAATGGACGTCTTCGGAGTCGAGCTATGCTCATTACAACAAAATTGATAAGAACAAAGATGGACCATATGCATGGAGACTCTATGAATCAATTATCATAGGTCGCAACGTTACTGTCGTCAACCACAATAATTACTTCATATCATTTTCCTCCGCATGGCAATTACCATAGTGTTGCTTGAAATTCATCCCAGAAACCGTTCGAACATTTTGAATTTCATCTGCTCTGTAATTTAGTTTGGAAGAATGACCACAGATAAAATGGCATACCCAATCCTTGACGTATGCGTCATTGGGTTTTACAATCTGTTGTACTCTTCGTTTCTGTCAGAGATACGCAGCAGGCTACCGAGTGCACTTGCGCAGTGGTTTGATGCTCCACCTGGGCTGCTCGCGAAACAGTGAGAAGAGAAGGCTGAGAAGTTGGCTGCGTGGCACTGGCAATATACGATAAAACGTTCCCTTGCAGGTTGCGGTTTGGCACCCATGAGCTCGGTTAGCTGCCAACATTGATGTGAAGAAGTAGAACAGAAGCCGTAACCTGC
>Ga0153958_1000191_pt1 | contig 13958 bp, 13 predicted proteins | sample TSFL042MetaG_FD_104719 | JGI IMG/M metagenome (GOLD analysis project Ga0153958, IMG submission 104719) | Attine ant fungus gardens microbial communities from Florida, USA - TSFL042 MetaG | ecosystem: Host-associated > Fungi > Mycelium > Unclassified | place: USA: Florida, Wekiwa Springs... | reverse complement strand
AGTCCTTCTACTACTCCTCTATACCTCATCACATCTTCGAGTCTCAGTCTTCTTCTATTAGGTTTGCGATGCAGCCCTCAAGAGGACTCATCTTGCTAGTTCTTGCTATAATTAGCCATCAGCAATGATGGTCCTGCTCTGATGGTAACCTAAACATTATAAATAAGTCACTGCCACCAAGATATGACATCATTCTGTCAGAGAACATTCTTCTAAGGTTCTTTCTGCTCTCAAGAGTACTCTAGAGGGGAGTTCTGTTATAAATCTGTTATGAAATTCTCTGGACAATCTCTATGAGGTGTATGTAGTAGTGGTCACAGCCACTACTCTGCTACTCAAGCAGTGTGCTCGAGTCCATAACTGGGCATCTAATGGATATCTCTGGGGGGCCGAACTTGTCTCTTGAGCTGGTTATTCTTGTTATTAAGGTAAAAAATGTCCCTTTTACTGCCTAAACAGCTGTCTGGTGTGACAGTGTTAACTCGTCTAAGTTTGCTTTTGTCCTCGAGAACACTTCTAGAAGGGAAATCTATTGAGAATCTGATACAGGGCACCTGGGCAAGTGTCCATGAGGCGTATGTAGCGGTGGTTACAGCCACTACTTTGCTACTCAAGCTAGATGCTCAAGTCCACGACTGGGCATCTAAGAGAACATCTCTGGGGGGCCGAGCTCGTCTCTTGAGCTGGTTATTCTCATTATTAAGGTGTAAAATGTCACTTATTTTGCCTAAACATTTGTATGGTGTAACAGCAGAGCAGAGAGCAGAGACACCGGAGGGAATAGTATAGGTGGGAGAGGTGTGTTTGGTACAGCTGGAGAAGGGGGATTAGTGTAATGATTGATCTCATTATCTCCAGGTATTCTACACATGGACTGCTTCTTCATTTCACATTACTTCATATATCTAATGGCTCAGTCAGCACCTCACTGGTGGGGCATGTTCTTTACTTAGCAGACCTTATGTCTGCCATATGTTCTCCTTATTACTGTCTTATGGTATATAGGTATATATACAGTAAATACTCTTCTGTATTCTTTATGCTTTACTAATTGTACCATTCCTTTCCTTCCTCTACTCTCAATCCATCCTTGAGTCTTTACTTGAGTGTTGCAACCTGAGTTACTCCTTAAGGTCATAACAGTTAGCTACTAACTGTGTGAGCTGCTATAGCTGCGCAGTCAGGGCTGCCAGAGTGGAGTTAATGTTATTTTTGAAGACATGTTGTCTCTCCATGAGCTCCTGCAGATAGTGTTATAGGTATCCTAAGGCATCGGCTATACTTGAGAGGTGTCTGAGGGCAATGACATCTAAAGAGTGGAATTTTTGGAGGGTTAGGTATGATAGGCGAGGGCAATCTATTAGGTGGCTGTTCACTGGGATAGTCCAAGGCTCCACTTTAAGATCCTAATCTGCTGTAAGAGCGACTGAACACAAGACTCCAGGAGAATCCTCAGAGATTAGGATGAGGCTCCTGGAGAGATTTTTTACATTATATACTAAGCTTACATCCCTTAGTGTCAGGGTTAGCAGAATTGGAGCTAAACTAGTGTGTTTAAGTATTACTAGTAAAACAGGCTAAGGTAGCTCTGAAGTGTTGTCGTGCTGTTCAGGGGTGGAAATGGAGGTATCTCCTTACAGACAAGCGAGATAGGCCCTATACCTATCTAGGTTTGACTTTATGCTAAAGTATGTTCCAGGAAGTAGAATGGAAAAAGCAGATAGTCTTAGTAGGAGACCAGACTGGGAAGTAGGAATAGAGAGAGACAATAAAAACCAGACGCTAATAAAGCCTGAGTGGCTAGAAGCAAGAAGAATAGAAACAGTAGAAATTATTGTAGCAGGAGTGGATCTACTAAAGAAGGTCAAACAGTTCAAAGTAAAGGACAATGAAGTAGTAAAAGCAGTAGAAGAAATAAAATGGGCAAGAGTGAAAATGCTGAGAAATGAAGAGTGGAGAAAAATTGACAGCATAATGTACAAAGAGGAAAAAGTATATATACCCAGAGATGATAAGCTTAGAACAAAAATTATTAGACTACATCATAATATGCCTATAGAAGGATATGGGGGACAGTAGAAAACAGTGGAGCTAGTCACTTAGAACTTCTGGTGGCCAAGAGTTACTAAGGAGGTGAAGAGATATATGGAGGGATGCAATGTCTGCCAATGCAACAAAAACTATACAGAACAGCCAGCAGAAAAATTAATGCCAAATTCAATTTCAGAAAAACCTTGGACACATATATTGGTAGATTTTATTACCAAACTACCCTTAGCACAGGGATATGATTCAATCCTAGTAGTAGTCGACAGACTAACAAAAATGGTCTACTTTATTCCAACTACAGAAAAGGTAACGGCAAAAGGATTGGCTAGGCTGTTTAGAGACAATGTGTGGAAACTATATAGTTTACCTGAAAGTATCATATCAGACAGAGGACCGCAGTTTGCAGCAGGGTTAATGCGAGAGCTGAATAGGATGCTGGGGATGTTAAGACTCTAGACCTTATAGTTGAATATACATTTTAACTTAAAGCCTATATCTAATACTTAATATCTTTATACTTTTCACTCAAGGATCCAGTTAAGGTTTTCAGTGAAGTTATATCAGAAAAGAGATATCAACGAGACTTTGAGTAGCACCCTTGAGACTGTCCTAAAACAAGTAAGAGTACCAATTACTCAGAGTAAGATTTTACAAAGGAAATACAGAAAGAGAGAACTTGTTGTTTCTTTTCTTTTTGGACTGTATTTATCCTAACTAGGCATTGTGACTACATTACAATATGGTAACACTACTTGTAACTAAGAGTGACTAGTTAAGTGACAGTCCAGTGACAGAAGCCATGAAAGTGACAAGTCGAGTCATTGTCTAATAATAGATTAGTCCAATGTTGTCCTATCTAGTACAAGTCCAAAGATAGAAAAGAGAAAATAGTCTGAGATTTCTCTAAAGAGTTCTATCCATTCTATGAGTCCATTGTCTCTTAGAGTCTTTGGACATTCAATGCATTATTACATCATAATGTCCTCATCTCATATTGCTATTATCTTTTCTACTAGCCATTCATTATCAGACCATAGCTGATAATAACTGTAGTCCTACTCAATGTTTATAACAGGGGATCAAAAGTAAAATGTCAACAGTATTCTACCCTCAGACAGATGGACAAACAGAGAGGGTCAACCAAGAGCTAGAACAGTACTTAAGAATATTTATTGACCATAGACAAGAACAGTGGCCAGACTAGTTAGGAACAGCAGAGTTCGCATACAATAATAAAGTGCACTCAAGTACTAAAATATTGGCTTTCAAGGCAAATTACAGACAAGATCCTAGGATGGGGTTTGAAATAAGAAAGAAGGGGAAATATGAGGGAGCAGAGAAATTTGTCGCAAAGATGAAGAAAATCCAGAAGAAAGCAAAAGTGGTATTAAGAAAAGCACAGAAGGAAATGAAAAAGTATGTAGATAAGAAGAGGGTGGAAGTCAATGAGTATAAAGTAGGAGACTTAGTGATGCTGAGTACTAAGGATCTGAAATATCAAATGGTCAGAAGAAGGACAGAGAAGTTGACAGAGAGGTATATAGGGCCCTACAAAATCAAGAAAATCATATTGTCAAATGCAGTAGAACTAGAACTACCTAGTATAGTAAAAATACATCTAGTAGTCAATGTTAGTAGGATATGAAAATATGTAGAGCAGATAAAAGGACAGAGGAAGGAATAACCAACTCCAGTTATAATCAAAGGAAAGAAAGAATGGAAAGTAGAGAAAATCCTAAATAAGTGGCAAATAAGGGAAAAGGATAAATACTTAGTGAGGTGGAAAGGTTTTACAGCAGAATCTGTAAGAGGATAGCTCTATCTCTACCCCTAAACTGCAAAGTGACACTCCGGAGCAACCTAAGCCTGTTCAAGTATTACTAAAGTAATACTTAAACATACTAGTATAGCTCTGATCACAGAGACTCTGATACTTAGAATGCAAACCTAGTATATAGTATAGAAGATCCCTTCAGGAGCCTCATTCTAATCTCTGAGGATTCTTCTAGAGGTGAGTTATATCATAATTACAAACTGTAATATTAACTGAGGATTCTCCTGGAGTCTTGTGCCCCAGTCACCCTTACAGCAGATTAGGATCCTTAAAAACAGAGCCTTGGACTATCCCAGTGGACAGCTACCCAATAGGTCGCCCTTTGAAAAATCTACTCTCCAGATGTCGTTGCCCTCAGACACTCTCCAAGGTATAGCTGATGCCTTAGGGTACCTGCAACACCATCTCCACCAGTTAACGGAGAGACAAAACATCTCCAAAAATAACATCAACATTACCCTAGCAGCCTTGACTGCGCAGCTATAGCAGCTCATATAGCTAGTAGCTAATTCCCCTCCTCTGTCTGTATCAAACACATCTTCTCTGCTTGTACCATCTCCTCTGGTGTCTCTGCCCCCCACTCTGATGGCAAGACAAATGTGTTCCAAGCTCTCCTGTCCTCTGGACTTCAGTGGAGAACATCACAACAGCTGTGCATTTCTAAACTCCTGCTCCCTATATATCTACCTAGCCCTGGAACAGTTCCACAAATAAAAAAGAAAGGATTCTTTGGGCTCTTACATTCTTCAAAAGTGATCGTACTGCCAAGTGGTCCAAAAACATGTTTCGTCAGGAAGCAAACACTGACGTTTTCCCTATCCAAACCTAGAGAGACTTTGAGTAATAATTCTGGGTTCACTTCTTCCCAGTTAACATAGAAGTGGACGCAATCAATGCTCTGGAAGGCATCTCCTATTACCAAGGAGGCTGGATGGTAGACGACTATCTGGACAACTTCCAGACCCTGGTCTCCAACGCAGGTTACACAGATCCCTGGACGCTAGTGGTAAAGTTCCAACGAGGTCTCAGGCTAGGAATTCAGAACTAGATCGCCACTATGCCCTACAGACAACCAGCCGATACCAACCCCAATGCATAGTATAGAGCAGCATAGAGGATTGACTAGGTATGTCTCGCCAATAAGACCTTTTAGTCCATGTCGCATTCCGCTTCCTCTGCACCACCCAAAACCATCTCTGCCTGACCCTCACCTCTGTCTATGGCAAGATTGCCCCCTATTCTGTCTCTTCTGGTCACTTCAAAATCTCTGCCACCCTTTCCATCTATGGGAATCCCTATGGACATTGACACGACTAGAAAGACAAGGTCCCTGCCTCTGTGAGGATGTTACCGATGTGGAGACACAAATTACTTAGTCCAAGACTGTCCTCACCACATGGACATCCATCAGCTCACTGCGGAACAACGGGAGGAGCTGATTAAAGATTTGTTGGCATTGAAAGATATAGTTCCGATTGAAGAGTCTTGTCCCCTGAAGGAAGAAGAGGATTTTGCATAGTACAGCGATAAGTGTGCCCTGGTCGCCAGTAAATAAGTTCACTGTATTAACTATAGAAAACCCCAATACAATTGACAGTGAACTAGTAGACATACCACCTCTTACCCCTTTGGTCTCTGCTCTGTTCCATAAACCCAAGTAGGAGAGAAGGCTGCCCAAGCTCCTCGCTATCAGTGTCTTGGACACACAAGGAACTTCCTTACTCCTGCCAGTGGAGATTGGAACTATGAATACAAGCGAACTCTACTCTGTCAAAGCCCTCTTGGACAGTGGAGCAACTAGAAGCTTCATTAACAGGGACTTCATCTGTTCGAAAGGGATAAACACTTAGACCCTCTCATGTAACATCCCAGTCTTCAATGTCGACAGTTCCCCCAACAAGGCAGGACAGATCTCTGAGGTCGTGAACATGCTTCTTCATTACAAGACTCACTCCAAAAGGATACTTTTGGCCGTCTCCAGACTTGGGAAACAGAGTCTGATTCTAGGCTACAACTGGCTCAAGGACTATAACCTCAAGGTTGACTAGGAAAAAGGAGAAGTCAAAATGGCCCATTGCCCTCTCCAATATGAAGAAGGATACACCCTACGAAAGGAACAGACCCACCAGAAGAGGACTGAACTCCGAGCCCTCTAATTGTGTCGTGACAGACCCACACCCCTTTTCCAAGAAGAGCTAGAGCTCAAAGAAATGCCTCTGTAAATGTACAGCCCTGATTGGGAGCTTAGAGACTGATTGTTCCTTACACATATCTTTCTAGAACTTACTGAGGTCAACCTCTGAGCCACAGCTATGACCTCCCAATGTCTTATGGAGGGAGCCAGATGCAGTAAGGAGACACTTGCCACTGCCACTCCACTGTCTGCCTACATCATAGAGTTCCAATCCATGTTCTCCAAGAAAGACTTTGACATACTGCCAGAGCACTGCAAATGGGATCATGCTATCAAACTGATCTCCAGAGCAGAGCCTAAGTCATTGAAAGTCTATCCCTTATCCTCATTGGAACAAGCTGAGTTGGACACCTTCCTAGAGGAAAACCTACATACTAGATGAATCCAACCTTCCAAGTCCTCCATAGCAGCCCCTGTGTTCTTTATTAAGAAGAAAGATAGCTCACTCCAGCTGGTCTAAGACTATTGTGCACTAAATACCATAACTGTCAAGAACAAATACCCCCTCTCCCTCATCTCCAAACTTGTTTCCCAGCTCCATGGAGCCAAGTACTTCACAAAACTTGATGTCTGCTAAGGTTTTAACAATGTGCATATCAAGCCCAGAGATGAATAGAAGGTGGCCTTCTGCACCAATCATGGTCTTTTTGAACCTCTCATGATGTTCTTTGGAATGACCAACAGTCCCACTACCTTCCAAACTATGATGAACAATATCTTCAGAACCCTCATAGCCAAAGGGATTGTAGTAGTGTACTTGGATGACATTCTGATCTTTATGAGAATAGAAGAGGAACACAAACAAGCAGTCCAGAGGGTCTGGAAAGTACTGGCAGAGCACAGGTTATTTCTCCACCTGGAGAAGTGTGAGTTCCATCAGAAGGAGATCGAATACCTCAGACTGGTTATCTCGGAAAACAAGGTTGCAATGGACCCTGTTAAAGTTGCCGGAGTCCACAATTGGCCCATCCTGGAGAACTGGACTGACATACAGGCTTTCATAGGCTTCATTAACTTCTACCGTCACTTTATCCGAGATTTCTCAACCATAGCCAGACCCCTCTTCAACCTTACACATTCTGACTAAGCTTGGAACTGGAATACCAAAGAATAGGAAGCCTTTGAATGTTTCAAGATGGCAGTAACCACTGCTCTAGTCTGGGTATTACCCTAGGACTCAGAACCCTTTCGCATTGAGGCTGATAGTTCTGACTTTGCCTCCAGAGCTATCCTTTCTTAGCGACTACCTGGAGAAGAGAAGTAGCACCTGGTAGCTTTTTACAACAAGTTCCTGTCTCCAGTGGAGCAAAATTACAAGATTCATGACAAGAAGATGCTCACTATCATCCGTGCACTGGAAGAGTGGAGATATTTCCTAGAGAGAGCCCGATACCCAGTAGAAATCTGGACAGACCACAAGAACCTAGAGTATTTCATGACAGCTAAGAAACTCAACTGTTGCCAGGCTCACTGGTCCCTGTACTTAGCCCGCTTCGACTTCAAGTTGATCCACTGCCCAGGTTATTGCATGGGGAAGCCCGATGTATTATCATAGAGGCCAGACTATGGCAAGAGAGCCTCTGACAACAAAGACATGGTTCTTCTACAACTGGAGCTCTTGGCAATCCAAGCTCTTGAAGGAGTCCAGATGGAGGGACTGGAGAGAGATATTCTTAGGGAAATTTGTCAAGGGAACCAGAGAGGCAACCAAAAAGAGCCAGTGGCAAAAGTAGCAAGAGAACTCTAGCAAGCAGTAAGTAAGATGGTCCACTCCATGGAATGGTTGGAAGAAGAAGGACTACTCCAGTTCAGAGGCAAGATCTATGTTCTTTGGAATGTGAACTTGTGAAGACAAGTGGTCTCACTGTGCTATGATACAAAGGTTGCTAGATACCTTGGACACTAGAAAACACTAGAGTTAGTCTCTAGGGATTACTGGTGGCCTCAAATGTCTAGATACATCAGACAGTATATCAGTACCTGTGACCTCTGCCTCAGGATGAAACTAATAAGGCAGGCTCTAGTAGGTGAATTGCACCCTCTCCGGATCCCGGACTTGCAATAGGACACACTTAGTATGGATTTCATCATGGAACTCCCCCTCTCCTCTGGACACAACACAGTAATAACAGTGGTGGATTTAGTATCAAAACGGACACACTTCATTCTGATGCACATGACAGTGATAGCAGAAGGAGTAGCCAGACTTTTCCTGTATCAAGTTTGAAAGCTCCATGGTCTTCTGAAGTGTGTAATCTTAGACTGCAGACCTTAGTTCATAGCTTACTTCACCAAGGAACTTTACCACCTGCTAGGAATAAAGTTAGCATCTTCCACAGCCTGGCATCCTCAAACAGACAGACAGATGGAGCACGTTAACCAAGAGTTGGACCAGTATCTCTGGCTCTTTGTGAACAAACAGCAAGATGACTGGTATGACCTCTTACCCCTGGCAGAGTTCCAGCACAACAATCACATCCACTTTACTACTCAACAGCCTCCATTTCTGCTCAACACTGGGTGGCTTTCCCATATAGGCTTTGAACCCCGACAGAACCCTTCTGGTCTAGAGATAGTCAATGAGTTCGTGGAAAGGATAAGAACAGCAATCGAAGAAGCAAAGTCCATGATCCACAAAGCATAGGATGACATGAAAAAATACTATGACCAACAAAGAACTCTGGCTCCAGTGTTCAACCCTGGCAACAAAGTCTTTCTTGACACATCAGATATCTAGACTTTGCCCCCTTCACAGAAACTCTCACATCGATGGCTTGGTCCCTTTGTAGTGGAATGGCGGATCAGACCTATAGCCTATCGCTTAAAGCTGCCATACCAGATAAAGCCATTTCATCCAGTGTTCAACGTAGTGAAGCTTACTCTGGCTCCGGACAACCCAATTACAGGCCAGAAAATGGAGGACCACCCACTGCCTATAATCATCGACGGAGAAGTGGAGTAGGAAGTAGAAGAGATACTCGACAGTCATTGGCACTGGAGAAGATTCCAGTATCTCATTAAGTGAAAAGGATATGGCTACAAACACAATTCCTGGGAGTCTGCCTCCGAAGTCTCCACTCCAGAACTGACAGTAGAGTTCCATTGCAAATACCCTGGGGCTCCAAGACATATCCAGCACACGGAGTTCAATAACATTTTTCATTCTAAGTCTATTGCTCTGAGACGTAGCAATCTTGAAGGGAGGGTGAATATAAGAGGATAGCTCTATCTCCACCCCTAAACTGCAAAGTGACACTCTGAAGCAGCCTAAGCCTGTTCAAGTATTACTTTAGTAATACTTGAATACACTAGTATAGCTCTGATCACAGAGACCCTGACACTTAGAATGCAAACCCAGTATATAGTGTAGAAGATCCCTTCAGGAGCCTTATCCTAATCTCTGAGGATTCTTCTGGAGGTAAGTTGTATCATAATTACAAACTGTAATATTAACTGAGGATTCTCCTGGAGTCTTGTGCCCCAGTCACCCTTACAGAATCCAACACCTGAGAAGGAAGAAAGAATTTAGAAAATGCAAAAGAAGTAGTCAAAGAATTTGAGAAAGAATATTGGAGAGACATGGAAGAAATAAATCGGCAAAAAAGAGAGAAAGGAACATTTAGAAGAGAAGAATTGCCAGAAAGGTTCACAGCAAGAAAACTATTCAGATGGTCAGACAAACAGTATGACCCAGAATACTGGGGAAGTGTTATAACCTTGAGAAGTAACTCAGGTTACAACTTCAAGTAAAAACTTGAGGATGATATGAGAGTTGAGGAAGGAAGGGAATAATACAATTGGTAAAGTGTAGGGAATACAAAAGAGTATCTACTGTATATATACCTATGTACTATGAGGTAGTAATAAGGAGAACATATAGCAGACATGAGGTCTGCTGAGTAAAGAACATGCCCCACTAGTAAGATGCTGACTGAGCCATTGGATATATGAAGTAATCTGAAACAAAAAAGTGGTCCATATGGTTGCATCATGGTAAACACCTGTATGAAATGAGGTCAATTATTACAGAAAGGCTGGAGAGAAACTGAAAAAAATAGAAGAGAGAAAGAAGAACATTAGAGGAAGATAAAGATGAAATGGGCAACATGGTAGACCCCTACTATGAACTGTAAATCCCTGGGATAAGGAACCTTGAGAGAGGAGTGGTGTCATGACTTGGCAAAACGACTAAGTCATTATTTATATATATTTTTTTCTTTTGAACTTACTACACAAGGAAGGAGTGCAGGAAAGTGTCATATGTTACAGGACAGATGTCACAGTATGACATCACACAAAATGAAGTCACATAACAACTGTGGGAAAGTAGTGCATAAACTATGTAGTAGTTATATAAGTAGTATACATAAGAACTTTATCGAGTTCCCCTTGTCAAGCACTGATAAAGAAGTAGTTGGCTTTATTCCAGCTCAGGAGTTAGCTATTCTGACAACAATATCCACCTGCTGGACAACTATTCCTAGAGGCTGATATACAGTATAACAACTTGGGCATGCTATCTGTTATCTGCCCTTACTGTTATGCTCTTTACTTTGACTGTGAAAAGCTGACATCTTCATGGGTCAATTATCCCAAATTTGGCATGTGTTGTTTGCAAGAACAAATCCAACTACCTCTTCTTCAACCACTCACTGAAATCCTTCACAACTAACTACTTGACTGGAGATGATTATTCCTCAAGAGAATTTTGCAACAATATACAGCAGTATAATGTAGTATTTGCTATGACTTTAGTAGGAGTCAAAATCGATAACTCAGTCACTAGGCAATCAGGTCTCTATTGTTTCAAAATCCAAGGAGAGCTTCATTATCTCACTGGTTCTCTTTTTCCTCATGGTGATCAAACTCCAATATATGCACAAATTTATATCCTTGATACAGCAGAGCAGCTCAATGTCAAGAGAACCAACAACAATAACCTAGACCCTGTAGTAATGGACAATCTTCAGATGATGCTTCTAGATAGTCATTCTTATATTGGTCAATACTGTCATGTCTATGAGCTTATCAAGGAAAAACTAGCAGATGAACAGCAGGAGGTCACTGTCATGAGTCGTCTCAACCATGACCAAGAAATATGATACAGACTGGAATTGAACCCTGGACTAGTAAGGACTTGTAGAATAAATAAGGACAAGCAGTGCAGAAATGTACAAGTAGTACAGCAGAATGAAACAAGGACTCTATTGAGTTCTCTTCTAACCCTGAAGAGCTCTCTTGATTTTAACCCAGGATTAAGATCTTAAGTCAGTTGCTGACAGTCACAATCAGGCTATATGTTAATTTGCAACAGGATCAAAGAACCCATAATCTGCTGACAGCTGAGGAGATTTCAGTCATTATTCTAGAGGAAGGGGTATATTATGCAATGAACAATAGAGATATGGTATTACATGTCAGACTAGCTAACTCCAAAGCTGGAATTAAGCCAACTGCTCCTTTATCAGCGTTTGACAAGAAGAACTCGATAGAGTTCCCATTAGATTTTCTACACTACTTATACAACTACTACATGGTCTGTGCACTATTTTCCCATGCCTATCATGTAACTCATCATGTGACATCATGTGATGTGATGCTGTGACTTCCTGTCATGTGACTATGACCATGTGACACTTGTGACGTGACACTTTCCCACACTTCCCTCTGTGTAGTAAGTTCAAGATAAAAGAAAAGAAAAGAAAAGAAATATAGATAATGACTTAGCCGTTTTGCCAAGTCATGACATTACAAGCAAGAGAAGGACAACTTGAACAAATTAGCTAGAATAGTTCTTCTTATGCTGCTCTTTACTATGTTTTGTTGTTTCCAAAGGGAGAGAATAGATAGTATCTAAGAATTCTAATCTGTAGTGCTCAACTAAGAGAACGAAGGGAAAATGCAAGGCAAAGAGATAGGGAGAAATGGGCTCGCTCACAGGTGGTGTTTAATATACTACTATGCCTATCATCTTCATATCAGAGATGGTCCTCAGCTACCTCTCTTCTATGGTGGAAAGTTATTCCAGCAGTTGTTGATGCATAGGCAAATTGTGAGCAGAGGAAACTCAACTGGACTAGGACACATCAATATACTCTTAGATCTGAGCTCTACTAGGGACTACAGAATGTTGCTGTGCATGATAGGCATAATAGAGAAGATATTAGGCCTTTGGTGTAAGAGAAACTAGGGCACAAGACTCCAGGAGAATTCTCAGTTATATTATAGTTTGTGATTGTAATACAACTCACCTCCAGGAGAATCCTCAGAGATTAGGATAAGGCTCCTGAAGGGATCTTCCATATTATATATACTAGGTTTACATTCTTTAGTGTCAGGGTCAGTGTGATTGGAGCTATACTAGTGTGTTTAAGTATTACTAAAGTAATACTTGAACAGGCTTAGGTTGCTCTGGAGTGTCACTATGCAGTTTAGAGGTAGAAATGGAGCTGTCCCCTTACATTTGGGATACAAACTCATTCTTTCTTCTTCTCATATGGGAAGTCCTAGGTTTATGACCCAGCTGTTCCAGGATGCTATAGCCATTTGCAGACACTTTGTCACAAAAAATAACTACTAAATAGTATCATGAAGGTATAACAAAATACCTGTTCAAATGAACTACATAAATAGCTAGACCCTCGTTAGCAAGTAGCCTTACTAACGTTGCCCTTTTGGTGTAGTGGTAAACCATACAGTATGTGACTACTGGTCCATGGCACAACTGTGACACACTTTCACAAACCAGACCTCTTTCTTACCATAACTGCTAATCCCAAGTGGCCAGAAATCATCCACAGTCTCTTTCCTGGTCAAACAGCTACTGATTGTCCTGACATTGTATTAAGGGTCTTTGAGCAGAAGAAAAAAACACTCCTCAAGCTCATTGATAATAGTTTCTTTGGTACTACTATAGCTCATATTCATACCATTGAGTTTTAGAAAAGAGATCTTTCCCTCATCCACTTGCTTATCTTTCTACATCCTCAACATCGCATTCAAGACTCTTATTATATAAACTCTATGATCTCAGCTCAACTTCCTGACTCTCAACTACAGCCACTTCTCTTTGTAAAAGTCACAAAATATATGCTCCATAGTCTATGTGGTGTTGACAATCCCCAAGCCAAGTGTATGGTCAATAGAAAATATAGTAAACACTTTCCCAAGGAGTATAGAGAGAGAACAGATTGGGCTGAGAACAGTTATCCACTTTATGCTAGGCCTGACAATGGCTTGGTTTTTGAACACAATGGGGCCAGATTCACTAATCAATATGTAGTCCTCTACTGTCCTCAACTACTCCTTCTCTTTGATTACCATATCAATGTTGAGATCTCTGCTGGATTGGGAACTATCAAGTATCTGAGCAGGTACATCTCCAAGGGTCCTGATAGAGCAACTATGGAGATTAGTGCTGGGGTGCAGGATGAAATCAAGGCTCATTTGGATAGTCAGTTTATTGGTCCAACAGAAGCTTGCTAGAAGATTTTTGAATTCAATATGCATGGAGAATTTCCAGCAGTCCAACGTCTGCCTATCCATCTTCCCAATGAACACTATGTCAACTTTCATGCACACCAGACTGTTAATAAAGTATTAGCTAGGCAAAATGTGGAGAAGACTCAGCTGACTGCTTGGTTTGACTACAACTCTACACATGATGATAGTTTGGGCCTTACCTACTGGCAGTTCCCTCAATACTATACCTAGAATGCTAAAGTCAAATCATGGCATCCAAGACAGTGGGCCAAGGTGATTGGAAGGATGTACTTTGTATTACCATCAAAGGAAGAGTAGTTCTTTTTATGACTTCTTTTGATTATATTTGAAGGTAGAAAGAGTTGAGAGCATCTAAGGATCTGGAATGGCCAAGTATTT
>Ga0153958_1000189_pt1 | contig 14049 bp, 11 predicted proteins | sample TSFL042MetaG_FD_104719 | JGI IMG/M metagenome (GOLD analysis project Ga0153958, IMG submission 104719) | Attine ant fungus gardens microbial communities from Florida, USA - TSFL042 MetaG | ecosystem: Host-associated > Fungi > Mycelium > Unclassified | place: USA: Florida, Wekiwa Springs... | reverse complement strand
GGGGAAGATAGGCTAGAGTCGGACGACAAGGGGGAAGATTGAAACATTTTGAGATATTCAATAAAAATATACACAGTCACGGTGGCGCCTTATGATGACCTTGGCGCTGTGGATTGTGGAAGCTCATATGTCTGTCCACAAGCGATCGCAGGCACACAACGACAAATATAATACATATTGCATGCAGCAAAAGTTTGACACTGACGAGATTCGAACTCGCGAGGTTTCCCATCACGGATTGGCTCTTGACCTAAACGTGACGCCGTAACCACTTGGCTACAGTGCCATATCTCTTTGCTTAAACATGAGATATATGATGATTGGGATCCCAGTGATTGCCACTTTTAACCATTGCTATTATCCTTCTCTTCTCTTTGACTACGCAGGTTTGCTGTTGTGCACCGTCACCCAGCAATGCATCAGTCACATACCCGCCCTATCGGGCCACGTAACCTGCGTCCGCAATCACCCCTGCCAGCTCTCGTTCTATCAGACACTCGCCCACTAACAATTCGCAGAAGATCCAACGATCAGCCATCTCTACACCCTTCATCTGCTTCGTCATCTCCTCCACTGGGTTCCTCTCCGGGTCCATCCCGCCCACAGCTTCCTGGAGCAGGCCCTAGGCTTAATCCAGCGAGACCCAAGCTTCATCTGCCGATTTCTGTCGGTGGTGGTAACACCAGTGCAGCTTATTATGAAGGTCCTGCATCTATTCCGCCTGGACTAGATGGCGAGAACCCTGGCGGTGCAACTGTTCGTCCAATGGACGTAAACGTGCAAACTCCGCGTCCTCCAGAACCTACCGATGGTAGCGATAACAGCATTGCCCAACTTATTGCTGAATTGGATAAGACCACCATTGAATCCTATACACCCACGGAAGAGACTTCGACGACCATTTATAGCTCCTGTAAATGGTCGGACGCTGTATTAGAAGAGCTTTCACGACTTGGCGAAGGCCAGGGTGGAGCCGTCCATAAAGTCAGAGATCGACGTAATGGCTTCATCTTGGCGCGCAAGACGATCACCACTCGCGAGGCGCCTCTAAAGCAGCTCGAACGCGAGTTGTTGATCTCTGCGACATCCAAGCATCACAACATAATACGTTTCTATGGCGCATACATGTCACCATCCTCTAGTGAAGTCAAAGTCATGATGGAATATTGCGCTGGCAGGAGCCTGGAAGCCATTGGTAAGCGGATCAAAGAAAAGAATGCACGTGTCAGCGAAAGAGTGGCTGGCCGTATAGCCGATGGGGTGAATCATGAAGCTTCTTTTGATGTTAGCCTTATTCATGTATTCACCAGGTCTTGCAAGGCCTGAGCTATCTCCATTCGCTGAAAACTATTCACCGAGATATCAAACCATCCAATATCCTATTAACTGGCGAAGGTGTCGTTCGTCTATGCGATTTTGGCGTCTCTGGCAAGCTTGTTAGCTCTATGGCTGGAACCTTTACGGGCACCAGCTTCTATATGGCTGTATGTCCGTTACTTGTTCGTCTTTCCGCTTCTGATGTCACAATAGCCGGAGCGTATCAGTGGACAGGAATATAGTATTCGAGCTGATGTGTGGTCTACCGGAATTACTCTCTTGGAGCTTGTGCAGAATCGTTACCCATTCCCTGATGACCTCACCTCTATTGAGCTCATCGTCTACATCACCCAGGGACAGGTTAGTTCTTGAGACGAAGCTGCTTTGAGTGGTATTAAATCAGGGTTCCTTCCAGCCACCTCAGCTCACCGATGAAGAAGGTCCCGATGGTGTTGTGTGGAGTGATGAAATGAAAGATTTCATTCGGCAGACGTAAGTTCCTGAGTAGTCTTCGCCCTATGTATGATCAAAAACATGTCTACCGCAGCTTGATTATCGACCACCAAAAGCGCCCTACACCGGGAGGGATGTTATCTCATCCTTGGATCACTGCTGTAATGAAAAAGGAAGTGCCTATGGCTCGCTGGATCAGTCAAGTTTGGGACTGGCCCAAAGCCACCAGAGAAGCGTAAGGTTATTTGACCTGAATACCGATGTCCACTCAAGCGTATTGCACAGAAATTCTAGACCGCCTTCGAGCCGCGGTACTGTTGACAAAACGCCATAGATTTATCTGCTTGTTTTCAATGTTCATCGTATATCTTGTCTTTTCGTTGCATCCATCTTTTTGTCACCAAAATTTTTTTGTATACACTCACAGCTCTCTGTACATCTTTTACCATTACACAGCTACCATACCATCGATATCACGCTGCGCAGAAAGGAACAGACCAATTACACGCTTGATTGATGTTGTATTTTCTGTGCTATCAATACATTGTAGCTTGCTCTTCGCAGTGTAGATGTATTGTTGCATCGCTAGACGATCTAGATGATAATTTGACGAATATTAAGTGCCTGTTTAGAACCTTGTCTGCTACGAAGTGCTTAGTAGCACTAAAAGCGCCGAAAAGAGTCTTTCGGAAAAAGTGATGTAAGGTTTGGCTGGATCATTTGAACTTCCAAGAATCAATTGGTTGATCAAAACCAGGACGAAAGCTACAAGGAGCTACCCTGGTTGCTATCATATCATTAGTTCTGCGCCCCCGAAACTGCCTTTTTTCCACGATGATTTATGCCCAGGGGATATGATCGTTACTCATATCATTACCCTTCTGCCCTCGATGGATTTGACATCACCCGACTCGGAGGCTGGGCCCGGCCCGCCAGAGGGCGCAGGAGAAGTGCTGAGAAGTCACTTCCCCGGAAAACTTGTGATTCCAAACCCTTTACTCCCATCATTCGCTGCATGCCAATTCACGTGATTCTCCCGCGATGAAACCGTGATTCAGAGGGAAGATTCCGTGAGTTCGGCGTCGTCCGAGGCCTCGTCTATCAGGGTCACTATCGAGCTGCGAGGCGCTCAAGCCTCAGGCGTCAGGCTTGCAAGTTTTGAACAAAGGCGGTGCATAAACTCAGGTTCTAATGGGGTCGTGTCGAGACACCGTCAATCTGTGACCCTGTAGATAGCAGTATTACATTGGCAGTGTCTTCCAAAACGCCACAGACAAATTGCCAAAGTCTTGCAAGTAGCCCAACTTGAAGTGGCACGGATAACGTTACTAAATAGCTTATAACGTAAAAATTCGGTGGCACGCAGTTGCAGGATTTACTTTTCACCCTGATGACCTGCCTTTTTCGGAGGGATGCAAATCGCGGCAAAGTTGCCAGATTTCATTCCTAGCCATGGACGTCAAAACGTAAATTCTACGCAATGTACATACGATGAAAAGCTGACAGCACTCTTGCAGGCGGCATCAATTCATAGCGGCTTTGGAGACCGCAAGTTCAGGGAGCACCCTCGGCGATCGCTTCGCGAGTGCTATAGATTTTTAGGGTCCCTTTGTGCTTCCAACGCAAGTCCAGTAAGCAAATGATTACGAGGATGGGAGTTAAAGCGATACGCCGCGGGCAGGCTAAAGCACCTCAAGCACGCGCCTTGATGGAAATGGCATGGGTATGCTACCTGGGTCACAGTTGAAGACGTCAGCATGACAAACAAATCAAGGGTCTATTGATGATAAGAAACCTCCAGTTCAGTGTAAGTTCACGGACCAGAGGATTTCGTCATGTGTGGCCAGCAACTTGCGAGCCAGCTGTCCACACACGGTATGAATGGTAGCTAAATGACCAGCTGGCGGACCGAGAGTGTGTCAATGGAACAGGGTGATAGAACACACACGCACGAAGGTCGGTGTCCCCTTAGAAATGTGTGGGTCTGGGCTCAGTGGGATGGGACCACAAGATATAGTCCACCACATTCGGTCTTTGATGACCTACGCCGGCCCGCTCCAGGTAAACCTTAATTCTAGTCCATGTACTACTAGTGATGTTAGCAATCAAATCGTGCGCCGCAGCAATATATTCAATCGGCCTGACTCAATGAACGTTTATTCTGCGCTTTGGTTCTTGCGGTCACCGTCTTCCAAACTGCTAGAATATGCACAAGGATACTATAGTATTAGTATCCAGCAATTGGTTCCCGCGGCCATCGCCAAGTCTCAGACTGAAGACTTTCTTTGAAGGTATAATTCAGCGAGGTCTGCTTCCCTGCATGAAGAAGTTACGGCTCTACAAACCAAAGTTCGTCCAATTGTACCATACCCTCGTAACGCTCAGGCCAATCACGACAAGCCCACAGCAACGCTGGCATCAGGTCTGGCGGGGATATTTCTAAAACATTGCGTAAATCAAATGTATGTAGTTATACAATGGAAACGTCATTGTCGCAAAATACGAACCCGAGCAATTTTCCGATAACTCAACGGTGGCCCGCGAGGGTCCGCAGAGGTCCGCTGTGCACTGGCAGGTTTGTGGATTCCTTCAAGCTGTGTAATTTCTTGGCACCCGGATATTACATATATCCGAGTGCTCAATCTCCTTAACTTTTGGTATCAGTGTGCGCCTCTCTACGCAGGATGAAATCGAAATGAACAAGACAAGCAGCATATTCCGGGGTAGCTGCGCACCACATACTTGCTCAACGCAGGAGATGCATTCAAATTCAAGGAGCCTGCGTCGTGTAGACCCCAAAATGTCCTGTCCAGATACGACTGTTATAGAGGCATGTCCATCACTGACGTGAGGAAGCCTCCATAGAAAAAATTGCCTGTAGTCATACAGGGTTCGGATAGCAAACTCTATTAAGTACGTTGCGGCGGGATTTCCCAGCAACGTAACACACACATGACTGCAGGTCCAGTCCTTACGGAGGAAGTTGATGTCGTCCTCAAAAATGAACTAGGGCTTTAGCTGCACCCATATACATCATTCGCACTTCGCGAGAAATCTGTTCGTGACATGAGGCAGTCGAATGGTGTGATAACGACCACTTACGCCGGTGATATAGCCCATTAATACGTCGCTCTCTGCATATTAAAAGTTCTGCAGGTTTTTACCCATAATCGTCGGGTACAATGCATCAGTTGAGGAATATATTTTGCATCACACCCACTCCATGACAGCAAGGGAAGATGAATAGTCGCAGCATCGAACAACACCTCAGTGGTAATACGATCCTGGAGGCTGGTCCAAAACAAGCAGAAGTATTAGCATGACAACCATGTTCTGAGATGTCCATAAGATGCTTAAGTGACTATCAAAGTAATGACGAATGTTTAAGAAAAGTCAGAATAGAAAACTCGTCCTTATGGGTATCTAGGGTGATGATCATTAGACGATGGTCCCACCAAATGCCTCTCTTGGGGGTTTGGGAACTGCGTAAGAAAGGAATCAAATACAAAGTCAGTATAGTAAATATTGTAATCCAATAGGGCACTCACAAATGAGTCCATGGAATTTACACTTGACATCATTTGATGTTGGCTCCAGTGTTGAGTGGGTGATTGCTGGTGGCTTATAGGACGCATATTAACATGGTGCTGGGAGGGGTGAGGGGGTATGAATCGTGAGGCAGCGGCTGAATGCAAATGAGCGGTGGGGTTAGCGTAAGCAGAGTCGTATCGTTGGGGAGGGTATGGTTGCATCTCGGATATCATAGATAAAACATTAGGATTCTGAGTTGAATGCACATGATAGCCTTGGGGGGCTCTAGATATATTGTTACAATGATATGGAATTAATAACAACACTTGAACTCACAATTGCCTTCGCGGGGGATCGGGATCCGGCCCCAGCCTGAGATTTGGGTGGTCTTCCTCAAATTTTACTGGTGGAACTGGAGCGAAAACATCACTGAAAGAAGAGTTATATGATCAAAATCACGTCTATCATGGGATTCACATGCCTCTGACGACGGGACATGGAAGGTTGGTTGTAGTCGTTAGACAATTGGCGAGGTTTCGGAGGTGTGCTGTCTCGCGTAGGAGGCGTCGAAGTCTCGGACAACCCTGATGAGTCGGCAGTGGATGGACGTCCGTCTATGCTGTCTTTCCGAGGCGTGGATTTCTTCCGGGCTGGAACGCCCTCGGGCCATGTGCACTAACGCGACTGTCAACGACGTTCTTACAAACTCAAGAGACGGCTCACGTCACGCTGCCCGTGAGTGCAGCGATTGCAATTAGGTTTCGCCTCGTCGCACTAAATAATTTCAATGCATGTTTGAGTTGGAGGAGGCTTGGAATAGCCTACCTTTATTTTTTTCACGCGACATGTCATGCAACCAGTCTTGCTTCTTGTATACTTGGGACGCTTCCTTTGTTGTGGCTCCTGGCGTGACTGCTGGGCTACACCGTGAGGATGAGCAGCGGGCGGATGAGCGGTAGGATAATAAGTGGGAGGAGGAGGAATGAAAGCATTAGGGGTGGGGGAGCTGTTAGATGGTGTCAGTTTGGATCTAAAACAGTAAGATATAGACTTATTACTGACTAGGCCATGTTGTCTGCCATAGGATGAATGGGGAGTATGGGGGGTAGATTTTCGTGAGGAAGATCCTTCATTGTTTTATACCAAATCTTGTTCGAACCAAGAAGCAAGAGAAGGTCAAAGGGTGGAAAATGGACGGGGACGAAACCATAAACATGTCACGGACCCGGGAAATCGGCCTAAATCACTAAATTCTGATCTAAGGGTCGCGGTGCGTCGTAACTGCATTTTTGAGACTGCCATAACAAATTTCGTATACGGAAGTGGGGACTTTTTAATCAATTTCCACACATCACTGGCGCATCATGTTTATTTGAGTACGTGTTGGGAAAAATTAAAGAAAAAAAAAAAAGAAAAAAAAAGAGGAGGAGATTGAAGAACCGGGCGATCTCACATGCTGCAAAGGTGCCATCGATGACAAGGGCTTTGAGGCGTTTCTTCCGCAATTTCCGGAGCACCTCTCATTGAATGAAATTCATGCCCGAACTGGGTCGGCCCTAAAGTTTAGATCTAGTGCCAGTCAATTTTTCACCCAAATTTGACGATCTCATTTGCCCGAATTAGTGACTGATCTCCTCGTCAAAATATATTAGACTACCATTTCGAGGGCATTTTTTGGCATGATTGATGCGCTACTCCCTCTTAGGAAATTCCCCGGTCATCACGACCCCCGGCTGACCTGACATGTGGTCGATCCTCAATTTCTTATCCATCAAGATGGCTATATCCAAGTGACACATGGCGTTGTAATGGTCTAGTACAAACTTTTGGTCACTAAATACAATAAATCTATCTCCCAAATTCTCTCCCCTTAGACTTTAGTCTCCGTACAACGTCCTCACTATTTCGTAATGAGGAATCTTACATGTGAACGACAACCCGTCCAACTGCTTTTTATGACTTATAAAAGTATGTAAGGTTCCACACCTCTGTAAACATCTGCCAGGTCCCCGTAAGTCGACGTGTCTGACCCTTCACGTACATGTGTTGTTTATTCCATTTTCTCCGTCCTGTTCTAATCTCCACCGCTCCCGCGGCTTTCATGCATGTTTCGGACAAAACACCACTCCTCAAAATACAGCACCTTTCTTGTCTTTTGCAGTGTTAAGGAGGGCAGGTGCCAAGCTGCACGCTGTGACATTATCTTGACACCTTTCCACAGCCCACAGAAGGCAACTATTCCTCAATTACTCAATCAAACCAAAGTCCAACTTATAGTGCATCCGATCGCTGCAAATGATTTAGAACGACACGTTGTAACAACACATGGCGTACACCACCTAGATGACAGTCAATACGTGTGCTCCAGAACGTCATATATATCAGAAGCATGCCTATAGAACATCACATCACATTCAATCAGTGGACGAAAACACCGCTCAATTTCAGTTTCGCCGAGACTAAGAAAATGCTTGCATGAAACATTGCACGATCTTCCAGGAATTGAATAATAATAAGACTTATTGTATTTACAATGACAAAGACCGTGGCACTATCCAATTGGAGACATGAAACCACACCAGTGACACCACATCAAAATGAGGCCTGAACAAACAGATCGTAGTCAAATAAGGTACCGAAAAACTCAAGTCGAGGGGTGCTGTTACCGCGCCAGTTTCCGCATAGTCACGACCTAAAAAAAAGAATAGCTCTATGGAGAGTGCTACTAGGAAAAATTCTCAGGCAAGGGTAGCTTTCCCTCTCATAGGAATACCCATCGACACATCACGTACGACAAATAATCAGAATTGTATATTCCCGCTGCCCACACTGTCACTTAGAGTCCGCTCAAAAAGAAACGGCGGTCTCCGTGGAGAGGTTCTGTCTCTCAGGCTCTCAACGTTGATGATGGACAGCGAGATCAAATATTATTAGACACGATCATCATCAATAGGCTCATGTCCGATATAAAGTTGTGTAAAGTTAGAAACCCGGACTCGAAGAAGGGCGTATGAAATAAGTTAGCATCATCCTTGTAATCTCTGTACACCTCACTATTACATAGATGATAGAGATGTTTCCGGATAGGGCAATTCACTTACAAATCGGCGTTAGACACGCCTGCACAACGAGATAACAGTGTCCTGCCAGTGGAAATGTGATAAGCCGTTACATCACTGTTAGGTTAACGCTATAAGTTTGAATAATCGACATATGCACACCTCAGTCACACGACATGAGATAATAGAAGAAAGTACCTGAAAATCACCAGCCTTACCTACCAACTATCTGTCGCTGCCTGTCCATGCGACCTCCGTAAGATTGATCTATGGAATTGCACGGGCGGGTGCAGTCCTGTGTGGTCTTTCACACCACGACTTGGTGTTTCTCTAACTCCGCGGTCATATCAGCGTCAATCGAAGCAAGATCCTGGTTCGACGGGAGTTGTCCGTTCCCAGAATTAGAGTTGGTCGGGGATTGTGCCAGACTCGAGGTTTCAGAGCGCCCCAGGTCACAAAATAGTGGTATTGCCGTGCCGTTCTATGGAACGCAGAGAACAAGATAGATTATGTATACAGCCAGGCTCGCCATAGCTCGGGACGTCGATGTTAGTCTGGACAGCACCACTGAGCGCTGTGTTCCGACAACTGTGTGGTTTGTCTGAATCCGAATGGATGGTCCTCTGCACTCAGGCTGTCGGCGGAACACCCCAAGATGGGCCGCCATGACATACAATGTGGCGTTGATGGTTGTCATCATTTGATATGTATTCGAGCACTGTCACGTACCTTGCCAACTTGAACAATTGTTGGGACCACCGTAAGTCGATAATGCTGCCGGCGGGCAACTCGACCCCGTGACGGTGACAACGGGGAAAGATCCGACACGTGACCAAATCTGAAATATCGAATTAATATTCGCTAAGCTACGTTCTCGCCAAGGGTCCGGGATCGTCTAGGAACGCCTCTTGCCTACGGGAGACCAAGTATGTAGAATTCGTTTATCAAAAGTTAAAATCTGACCCGACCAATCTTTGTAATCAACCACCAAGCTTGAGTTCGAACTCTTGGGAGTTGCCGATCTGACGAGTCACGGGATGATTTACCAAGCTCTGATGACCGTAAATGCCGCTGCATGCTAGGGCGTGTCCATACGAGGAGTGCTTCCTCCGCCGTCCGCGGAGCGCAACTGCCATGAGCGCTCACAGTGAGTCATTAGTGTCTTTCGACATCTCTTCGCTACCGACCGTGTTCTTCCAATGTACATGGAGGTATCATGATGATGCCTAATGCGGAATGAGACTAAGACACGGTACGTCAAGTCGCATCTATCCACTAAAGAACTCCCAGGTTCCACGAGATGGTTTCTGGAACATCATCGACTGCGTTTTCTTCCATGGGACCAGAGGAATTCAGTACCTATGATCTAGTTGCCTGGTCGGGCGTGGGGACACACGTCCAGATATCACAAGGTGCGACTGGACGAGCATGGCACGCCGATACCTGACTCCATTGCATCAACCACTTCGCATTTGCGGGTAACTTCTCGACTCTGCCTCCCGCAAAGCAAGAAACTATGAAATCAATGACGATGACACTCTCATTGTCGCTGTGCCTCTGGGGCAGTGCATAAACGGGCGGATCAGTGAGAACTCTCGCAATAGCAACTCAATCGACACAGTAGTAAGTACGACACCCGAGGCGGAGGTCATTCATTCTCGCTGACGGGCTCATTTATAGCGGGATTAAGGCACTACTTGTGTGTTCCGTTGAATTGGCATTCATGTACCTCTTCACAGAGTCTTGACATGCGGGGCGCTAACTCATACTTTTAGGGCTAAACTTGCGTTTCCATTGTTTACTAGACTATTCGATCGGCTGATGCGGTAACATGCACCCAGGACCACGTGTACGCAGCTCAATATGCTGTGAAATACCGGTGTTGGGTAGGTCCATTACTTACACGTCGTCTGGCGCGAACAAGTTAGGTCTCAACGGATGACCATTCAGGCAAGAACTTCTTAAATGCAATCTGAAAGCATATCGACAGTGAACCGCAGTCTTGTGGCGAATTATTTATAGCGAAGGACAGACTAGTGTGTGAAGTGGCGGGCTTAGAGCCTTAGAGGGTCTACGGAAATCTTCTGCCAACTGCCAAATGTATTTTTTATGTGTTCGGGCTCACATGCTGGTTTCTAGACCGTCTCACCTCCGACTATTACTAAGGTTTGACACTGGTCCCTTTATGATGTGTATAATACATGTGATGGATCCTCGATAAACATTCCAATGAAGTATGGAGTTTAATCCTCACGGTGCAAGCGCCAGCTCACACTCGAGAACAATGTGTGCAGTTGGAACTTGCAGAAAAGTGAGCGCATACACTCTGATGCCCTTGGGGCGTCTTGCGCATACTTTCATATCTATTATCTGCTGGCATCGAAGGACTTCGGCGGATACTTATAGCAGCTGTAAGATTATCTGTGGGATTATCATCCCAGGAGAGGGATAACGGGCATCAAGTCGTGACGTACACACGCAACAGAAAGTTATCATCTACTACTGACGGCCATCATCGATGCATCATCCTGTGCGGAGGATTCTCCACGACACGAATAAGCACCCAATAGTTCACCTCGGAGCTAATGAGGGCTGAAGCAACGTGTGAGAGCTCAGAGTATGAAAATATAAGCTGGATATTGCGATACGTGTCAGCAGCGGTCGCAGTGCAATCAAGGCTTGACGCATCTTCGTTGTTCGAGAGGTTCGGATAAGAACTTGCATTGATATTACTTGGGTCGCTGTAACAGTACAAGTGGAGCTGCTACTAGATATGCATGTCGGCTATGGTTGAAGCCGAGTCGTCTTGGAAAATCCAGGTGGGACGTTGATAACCGCCAGCGTCGGAGTTGAGGTAGGAGCTCGACACTTGGAAGGATCATTTCCGAGGCGACCGCACGGCCATATTAAGCTCCAGGCGCGCATCCTCCGACTGTTGGCAGTGCACGCAAAACGTATACAAAGAGTAGTTTCCGCAGCACACGCACTTTGTTTGTCGGGGGGTCGCCGTAACAGCTGAGTTGTTGGTTTACTGCATGGAACGTGTCCAAGACTGGCGTGCAACTCCTTGGCTAGCCCCTGGCGAGGTTTGAAACGTTTGTTAGTTACATAAGCAACTGTGTGACGACACCACTCGGAGTTCTGCGACTCGGAGGTATCAGTGAAACTTTCAACCTGAAAATTCCAAGCACTTATCTCCTGTGATGGGTAGATTCTCAGTAGTGATCATTACAATGGTCTGATAAAGAATCTCAGCTTCTGAAGAACAGATCATTCTTGATAGCGCCCACGTCCCCGGCGAGGACGCCAAAAAGGCTTTTGACCAGGTCGCAGAGGCGATCAAAGACACGATCAAGCACTCTCGCCGCTCCTGGAAGGTCCACCACGAGTCTTCGATGTGGGCCAGAGCGGCGAGGCTGAGCGACGAGGAGCTGACGAGTTTCTCGCGCGACGATCTTGTGCTGGTCCGCAATGGACAGGCAAGCTACGGGCACATCATCTTTGGCAAGCTCAGGCTCCCCGCCGTGCATGATGCCCTGGGCGAGGGATACATCCACATCAGGTGCGGCTCTTCCATTCTCTGCATCTACCGCAGGGCCGGCGCTGAACTGCACCGGACTTCAGGATCCACCACGAGGTGAGCCACCCTTGGACGGTCGACCCGATTCATTCTTCCGCTCACGTTGGTCACATTATCATCAGGGATCATCCGGATGGAAATTACACGCGATCCATCACCTCACGGCGTCATTTGACGATGACGGCCATCCCCACTCGTGGCGTGCCATCCATCCTGGTGACTACCCCCTAGAGTTCTTTGAGTATCACTCCGAACTTCACGAGGCGCCACAGCGCCCTTTTAATGGGTGAATCGCGGGTCTCAGGGGCTGGGAAGAAGCCGGTCAGGATGCAATCTTATATGTACGATATGGTGTTCTTTGACGTCCGCGGGGCGTTCCGTGCTTGTAGTTCCCCTATTGTAAGAGTTACGTGTGATGGCTTTTCATGGAGACCCCGCGAGTATGTAAGGTGTCCCTGATGTGTAACAGTTCAAGCTGTCAAGCTGTCACTTCCATACAAATTCGCACTGCCCCTCTTCCCTGTTGATGCTCAGAGCAAGTCTAATTGGTTTGGTATCGCGTCAGTAGTACACAAGAAAAAACATAAGGATCGTCCATAACTAAAAAAAATGCCGCCGCACTCCCCATCTGACGAGACATAAAGCACATACTCGGAACACACTGAAAGGAAACCAAGTATATATACAAAGAGTAGTATGAACGGAAATGGAGAAAGCTGGAAACACATACAGGCATATTATGCAACATCAACCAAGGTAGTAGTCACAAAGCATAAGACCAGGGTCCGTTGTTTGATGACGACAGGCCAACTGAAGAGAACGGCGGATCCACATCGTGACTCTGGAAAGCATCATTCGGCATTGAGTACAGGAACGGTATCGGCGCATGCGGCAATATCTTGTCGTTCTGCACGCTCGTGAAAGCGGCGAACTGACAGGGCAGCGGCGGCGTCGAAATATCCATGAAACTTGACATCTGAACTGTGCGATCCCCAAGCGATGACTCCGTAGGCGTCGGTGAATAGCTGAGACCAGGCGTCGGCGGACTGATGGAGTTGCTGGGACTGTGGTCCATTCCTAAACTTGATCCGGCAGCTGACATCCATAGTGATGATTCGACACTAGCTGGGATTGTCGTTGAATACGAGTCCTCGGGATAGAAGGCATGTGCAGGTAACGTGGCGTGCCGCCTGAGACCTGTTTGAGACCTTGAAGCCAAGGGTGAACCCGCTATGGAAGGAGACGATGAAGCAATAGGGCTGATCTCCATAACCGATGATGTCCGGGGATTACCACTGCACAATATATTGCTTTCACTCTTGCACTTGCTGATAGCGCGTCTAGGAGCAGCTGGCGCTGCAGGCAACTTGCCGACCCAGAGGCGCCACTCAAGCGCTTCACCTAGCGCGCGTTCACAACGACCAATCTCGCGTGGTGGAAGACCCGAAAGTTTCGCCCATGCACGATTCGAATAGCAACGATCTTGCATGAACTTTGACGCGAGAATAAGTGACGCGAGGAAAGTGCGGCGAGGACACAGGAGCGGCGAGGGCAGTGGAGGGAGTGGCGCTAAAGAAGCACTACTTGGTTTGGGCTTGTGCAGAGATACCTTATCGGCGGCAAATCCCGGCTCTAAGAAAGAAGAGTCAACCTCGAATGAGATGGGATTGATGCGGATGGTGTCTAGCAGGCCATTTCCTGCCGGTATATTAGAGGAGGATCCATCGAGGTCGGCACCAGGGCTGACTTCGCCTTGAACGATGCGTTCAACCGACTCCTTTTGGCAAGTGGACCCAGGGAGCTCGTTCTCCTGTGCGATCAACTCCGGAACCTTGGCACGAATGGCTTCCAGATAACAGAGCGCAGTCTGCAGGACGCTGCCAGATGTGCGAGAGCGTCGAAGAACCTCGTGAACAAATCCTTTCATCAGTGCAACGTCGGATCGCGAAGTCGGATCGCCCGAAACGCGAGTCAGGCGCATCTCGGGCGAACAAGGTGAATGCGAATGTGGCATGCGTGGAGTTGGAGAGGGAGATCATTGGCTGTGTCGTGAGATATATTGGAGTATTGCAAACATAAATAAGAGGATTGGAATGGGATTGAATAAGG
>Ga0153958_1000188_pt1 | contig 14101 bp, 17 predicted proteins | sample TSFL042MetaG_FD_104719 | JGI IMG/M metagenome (GOLD analysis project Ga0153958, IMG submission 104719) | Attine ant fungus gardens microbial communities from Florida, USA - TSFL042 MetaG | ecosystem: Host-associated > Fungi > Mycelium > Unclassified | place: USA: Florida, Wekiwa Springs... | reverse complement strand
GACCGCTCCCGCAGGACCCCTTAAATCAAACTTCCCTCGTTACTCGGCCGACGGATACTCAGATGAATGTTAACATTCCCTACAGTGACATGATGTTGCCGCTCCAAGGACCTCAGAATCCGTTCGGTGATTCAAATAGGTTTATCAATCAGAATGCACTCGCCGGCCATGTTGAAGAGCAATCTATGTCAGACCACGCTTTCAAGGCCCAGCATCTCACCCACTCCATCCTCGGCTACTCTGTCAATCCCTCGGTCGATCCAAACGGTCCGTCTATCCTTGGCTCGATTGACAAGGCCCGCGAAAATGGCTTTGCAACAATTGATACCTTGCGAGCCACCAACTCTCAAAAAAAGGAGCTTAAAAGAAAACGAAAGAACAAGGGGAATCTTGACGTTGTCGATGGTGACGATGCATATGTTGGGCCTTGGGCTACATGGGATGGAGAAGAGGAGATTGGGTTCTTGGATGGTGTTGAGGACTCTGGCGATCAACCACAGGAGGAAGAGGAGCCTGAGCCGACTATTACAAGGAAGAAGGCCAAACCAAAGCCTGGTGCATATGGTCAAGAAACATCGGTCTTCCATGGCAAGTCCATGACTGATTATCAAGGCCGAACGTATATGCATCCGCCGCTGTCGGAAGCGCCTCACATCGTCAATGAAGCGGGTTCCCAGGAGACATTCATTCCAAAGGCATGTATTCACACATGGACTGGTCACACGCAAGGCGTCTCGGTCATACGATTATTCCCTGAAACTGGTCACCTCCTCCTTAGTGGGTCTATGGACACGAAAATAAAGGTATGTTAATTGCGTTCTCCTCTAGTCCTAAGGTTACATGCTGCCTGTAGTTGTGGGATGTGTATACGCATGGAAATTGTCTCAGGACTTTCCATGGCCACGTTCAGGCTGTCAAGGACGTCACGTTCTCCAATGATGGCAAAAAGTTTCTGTCTTGTGGGTATGATCGTCAAATGAAATTATGGGATACCGAGACCGGTCAATGTCTCAAGCGGTTCAGTAATGGGAAGACTCCCTACGTGGTGCGTTTCCATCCCGACGAAGATAAACAACACATATTCCTCGCTGGGATGTCAGACAAAAAGATTATTCAGGTATATTCTTTCATTTATTCCGTGCCAAGAGCAATTATTAAATGCGACCGTGCAGTATGACATGAACTCTGGGGAGATTACCCAGGAATATGATCAACATTTGGGCCCTGTTAACACCATCACTTTCGTCGACGAGAACCGGCGTTTTGTCACGACTTCAGATGACAAGACTATTCGTGCTTGGGATTACGATATTCCAGTCGTGATCAAGTACATTGCAGAGCCTCATATGCACTCAATGCCCGCAGTAACGCTTCACCCTTCGAGTAAGTTATATATATTTCACGTGGATGATCGATCTGACCTATTTTTGCTTAATGCGCCTACAGAGAAATATTTCGCTGCGCAATCATTGGACAATCAAATTCTCATCTATAGCACAGACAATTTCCGTCAAAATAGGAAGAAAAGGTTCGCGGGACATTCCGTCGCGGGATACGCATGTCAGGTTGGGTTTTCGCCAGATGGGAAGTGGATAAGTAGTGGTGATGGAGAAGGGAATGTTGTGTTCTGGGACTGGAAGACAGGGCGCATCAAATCTAGGCTACAGGCACATTCCAAGGTTGTGATCGCACATGAATGGTTACCACACGAGACGGTGAGTTTATCGCTGTTCTTTATTTCGCTACCGATGCTGATCACAGCCGTGTATGCAGTCGAAAGTTGTAACGGCTTCATGGGATGGCCTGATAAAGCTATGGGTAAGCTTCCTTGTCTGATTCGGATGAATGTATTCTGACGACGATTGCAGGATTGAATTTTTTTGTATTCTGTACCGATAGCCGTGTGATATTATATCATTTGAGCCAGCGGCGCTCCAGTTATTTCGTGGCAACGTGACACGCACAATTTTCACCGGTGCATAATAAGCGAAGGAAGTCCAGAATGACGAGCTGAGTGCTTCGTTGTGGTGATTGAGTGGAATTGATGCCATATGTCATGGTTGGCTTGACTTGTCAGGTTCGAGGACTGGATTCCACAATCCAACAGACAGCATTATTTTAGCGTGTGGCCAGGGAACATTTCTATTTGCTGATCGGCGGGCACGGAGTCGACTAGATAAGTTTACGTTGTGACCTGCTGCCAGTGGTCCGAGTTGTTTTTGGGCCTGGGACTAGTACTATTAAGTACTATTATTCTTGATTCATTGGAGCGAACTGTGCGGCGGCCGTAAAACATGGGTTCCTGAAGTCCGGGAGTAACCGCATGGATTGCCCCCAGATGATGTTGGACCTGTCATATGCCTTTTTTTTTATCTATTGAGCTCTTCACGTTATATAAAAACACCTTATCCCTCGTTTAACCAGTCACTCTTTCAAACGGACATTCCTCAGCTACATCATGTTCGCTGCAAAGTGGATTATTGCCTTCATGTTAGTTTCTCTCTCTGTTGCTCTGCCAGTGCGTTATTTCTTCCTCTCACTGTTAGCGCTGAAGTCAATTTCCTGTTAGATGCCAGAACCTGGGCCTGTAAGAAATACACCATAATGATGCACATCTCTTAACTTGTTCCTATAGGCTGCACCCGTTGCAGACACTGGCGTAGAAGGGCCCGACTGGTGAATAATACGTGTAAGTCTGTCGCTGGTAGTGGACACCGTGACTTATATCCCGGCAAATAGCTTGCACATCGTCCGCCTTGTAGGCCCCGCCTCCGAGTCATAACCCTTTCAATGGCCTTTGCTCTTCAATTTTACATAACGCATGTCCCCATCATAATCTCACACTCGCTTTTTATATCTAACTTGCAATTGCACTCCAATGGCGGAACCTGCGGGTGAAGCAAACAGCACATTGTATTCATTCACACTTGTATGCCGTCTGGCCGTTTTTCCTGTCATGAATAGCTTGTTTTGTTTTGTTCCGCACTTGTTCGTTTTCCGAGTAGTATTACCAAGTCAATGATTGAAATCCATGATCCCAATTCTTGTTAAGGGCAGGTTTAGTCGCGTCAATCATCGTGTCGTGTCATTTACGCGTCTAGTCTGCCTTCATTCACCATGTCCATGCTCGACGAACCTGTTCCTCAGGATGATCTTTTGCGTGACAGGACCCGTATATTCGAGGAGTTCCTCATTTCCGATTCCCCGATCTACAACTACAGAGATGACATCGCGCGCATGCTCCGCACTGATCAAACACGCCTCATAGTCAACATCGACGACCTTCGCGACTATAACAGAGACTTTGCAGATGGTTTGCTCAAGCAGCCCATCGACTTTCTTCCCGCATTTGATGACGCCCTCGTCAATATCGTCACTCAAGTCCATGACACTGAGAAACACGAATTGGAGGGAAAGAGCTATCGCGTCGGCTTCAGTGGCTCCTTTGGTGACCATCATGTCAGTCCACGCACTCTCAAGTCAGAACATCTTGGCAAGATCATTTCCTTGGAAGGCATCATCACCCGTTGCTCACTCGTCCGCCCAAAAATGCTCAAATCTGTTCACTACTGCCCCGAAACAAAGCTCTTCCACGCGCGCGAATACCGTGACGCGACTACATCAACCTCAAACTTGCCACCAACGTCCACAGTCACTCCTCAGCAGGATGATGATGGCCACCCCCTCCAGATGGAATATGGTCATTGTGTCTTCCGAGATCACCAGCGTATCAGCATACAGGAAATGCCAGAACGTGCTCCAGCTGGTCAACTACCTCGCAGTACGGACATCATCCTTGATGACGATCTCGTCGATAAATGCAAACCTGGGGATCGTGTTCAACTAGTCGGTTTTTATCGAAGCGTAGGAGGTGGCTCAAATGGCGCCTTCAAGTACGTCTTACGCTCTGCTTCACAACTTGTTATCCACTTATTGATGAATTATAGATCCATAATTCTCGCAAACAACATCAACCTCCTTTCCTCCAAGATTGGAGGCGGCATTGCACAAACGCCGTTAACCGATACCGACATTCGCCAAATAAACCAATTATCCCGACGCCGCGATATTGTTCGCCTTCTTTCACAGTCTCTTGCTCCATCCATTTATGGACACGATAAAATTAAGGAAGCCATTCTCTTGCTCCTGCTTGGCGGCGCAGAGAAGAACCTGCCTAACGGCACTCATATCCGTGGGGACATCAATATGCTCATGGTTGGTGATCCGTCTACCGCCAAGTCCCAGCTACTTCGCTTCGTATTGGGCACTGCCCCACTCGCAATTGCTACTACCGGACGCGGAAGTTCTGGTGTCGGTTTGACAGCTGCCGTTACCACTGATCGCGATACTGGCGAGAGAAGGCTCGAGGCCGGAGCAATGGTTCTTGCGGATCGCGGTGTCGTTTGCATAGATGAATTTGACAAGATGTCCGATGTTGACCGAGTGGCAATCCACGAGGTCATGGAACAACAGACGGTCACAATCGCGAAAGCTGGTATCCATACCAGTTTAAATGCGCGTTGCAGTGTCGTCGCTGCTGCAAACCCGATTTATGGTCAAGTGCGTCAAACCGCGTACTTTTTTGATAGATTTTGTAGTCTGACTTCGTTATTTAGTATGATATCCATAAAGATCCCCATAAGAATATCGCCTTGCCTGATTCCCTTCTTTCGCGTTTTGATCTTCTCTTCATTGTCACCGATGATGTTGACGAAGAACGAGATCGCAGAATTGCAGACCATGTACTGCGTATGCACCGTTATTTGCCACCCGGAGTCGAGGATGGCACTCCCGTACAGGACAACCTATCACAACCACTTGCAATTGATGGGCCTGGGGTATCGTCTGCGGAGGTTGATGATGGAGCGGAAACCAGCCCCTTCGAGAAATACGATCCTCTACTGCATGTTGGTTTGACTGCAGCAAAGTCGCGAACACGGAGAGGCAAGCAAGTAAAGACAGAAGTATTGAGCATCGCTTTCATCAAAAAATACATTCAGTACGCAAAGAGCAAACCTGCACCAGTTCTCACGAAAGGCGCAGCAAACCACATTGTGAATGTGTACGCCAACCTTCGCAACGAGGACGAGGGTCAAACCAATAAGAAAAAGGTAGTTTCTCCCCGAATATTCCTCCCATTCCATATCTTACTGATCACACACAGACTGCACCCCTAACGGCACGTACACTAGAAACTCTCATTCGTCTATCCACTGCGAATGCCAAAGCACGTCTCTCCGCCAAAGTGGAATCCGAGGATGCTTGTGCGGCAGAGGAGATTATGCGATACGCACTTTACAAGGAAGTTGCGAAGCGTCAGCGGCAGAAGAAGAAGAAACGCAAACTTAATCGCGGAGGAGCAACTCTCGGGAATGACGATGGCTCTCAGGATAGTTCCGACGATGATGGCGACGAAGATGACGGCGAAGATGAACAACCTGAGGCCCCTGAGCGCATGAGTATGCCACCTCAAAGTCAGGCCAACGCACAGCCTGTGAACAACAACCTTAGTCAGGACACACTGTGGAATGACGGCAGCCAGGATCTCCCGATGGATGCAGTGCCAATGGCAAATGCGGAATCGCCACAGGAGAGCGGTGTGAATCGAGACAGGTGAGTGCCTCATGATCTTGCGCTCGGTCCCGGGCTATGACCGAAGGACTAACGTGAAGAGATTTGATTCTGACTCGTCTTCCGCGTTTCAACAGATTGCACCTTTTCCGTGGGCGGCTAGCGAATCTTTTCTCTACGCGTCTGCAAGATGAGGAACAAATATTTTTAGCACAGCTCGTAGAAATGGTTAACGAGGGTCTGACCACGGGTGCACTGTTTGGGACAGCAGAGGCTACTGCACTGTGTCAAGTGATGTCGGATGCTGATGAGCTCATGATCAGCGACGGTATTGTCTACAAGGTCTGATAACTGCCACCGCAGCAGGGCGGAAGGACCGTGTGTTCTCCGTCTCCTTGTCTGTACATGTAACTTTGTATGTACTAGCTCTAGCTCTGCTTGGGATATCATAACTTAATTACCGCGTGGATCACATGCTAATCTAAATTCAGGGCATATCACATAGTATCGTTGACCACAGCAAAGTTAAATCCCATTATATACTACGGGCCGCTCGCCCCTACTAGTAGTTACTCGACTGAGATCTACGAATCATCGATCATCCCTCAGCCGGAGCACAGTCTTTATCTCTTCCTTTTCCAGTCCTCCCGAACCAAGGCTTGTCACAGCGTTCAAGGCATCTTCCCATCCATCTCCTCGCCCGCCGAGGACTTCGTCTATGATCCTTCCCATCTCACGTTTATCTGCTCCGAGCAGCCTGCCTGCGACTAATAACCTTCCCCAAGGACCCTCGGCTCTGGCACGGGATGTCTTGAGGGCAGCCTGGCAAGTCTCGGCCCACAGTTCGCATTCCGCTCGAACCAACCGCGCTTGATCCCGCGCTAGTCCCATGCGCGATTGTCCTCGTGAGAGACCTGGGCGAAAGAGTATTTCGCGCTGCAGGATGTGTTCAGAGATGCGAGCTGCTATCCGTCTATATATGTGCGTGGTCGCTGCAGTTGGAAGCGTGCTGCGCAGAAAGGTGAGGTGCCTGGACAGGAGCGCAATGGATGGGAGAAGACTTGGTGGCACAATGATGTCGTCATCCACATTTGAGAAGTGACCATCATCTCTGGGATTAAATAGCGGTCATTACAGCCAACCGTACAATGGGGTATCAAAATGCATGACTTACGATATGACAGCCGCAAAATGTGTCCTTAAAGCAGTTTCGGTTTCACCGCAAACTTGATTCACGAGCATGTCCTCCGCCCTTGAGGCAAGGTTCGTGTATTGCGTAATTAGTTCCTCAAAGATAGTGCACTCTGGAACATCACCCTTGCCAGACCGGCCGTTCGCAGAATCCGGGAGCGCGGAGTGCATTTCCGCTCGAGTACGTAGGGATGCTCGATGGTTGATTTCTGTCCAAAGTTCCAAATAAAACTGTGTACAAGATACTCTAGCGTGGACCGATTCTCGGAATATCAGACTCACCTCTTCCTCTCCCCAGCGTTGCATTGCAGAACCGACGTATCGTGCACTGAGCAAAGCCTTGCACAGCCGTTGGCTGCCTTCGATGCCTCCAGTCAACTTACTCGAGTCCGCCTTGGTTCCTTCAACACCTAACGCGCCAGGGACCGCTCGGACAAGGACGGACGAAAGCGTTTCAAAAGCATCCAGGGAAGATGATATGCGAGAATAATACTGTTCAAGGATAGGAAGCTGAACATGAATGAGGAAACGCGTTCGTTGCGCAAAGGAGGGAAGTGGAGAATAGCGATCTGTTCAACTCTCAGTGGCAAGTTTGCCAAAAGAGAGCCATGACGTACCAGTAACCTGCTCGACGAGAGCCTTTATTCGGCGTGATGAGTTCGTAGCCTTTATTTCGACCACCGAGCGGGAGTGCTTATACTCATCGGAGTCATTCGAATCATCAACAATAACCCATGCGTCTGGAGCACTGATGATTTCATGGTACTGGTCCTCCGCAACTGTTAACCAATAGTTTGACTTAGTTTTCCTAACTGAAACGCGAGTGCAATAAGACTGACAGGTTTTCTCGCCTTCCATCCATGCGTCGAACCATGCCTTCTGGCCAAGGATGACAGAACTGATGCCTCCTTTCTCTTCATTCTTCTTTGCCTCGGCACTGATCACAAACTCATACCCTAATTCACGCATACTCGAATCGAAAACCAATGCTTGATAAACTGTATGCGCTAATAGGGCAGGGTAGGAGAGTAAAGTCGGAACTGTTCGCCGCAACTTGCGCTCCAGGATCGGGATAAGGAGAGTAACGTAATTTTGCTGATGTTATCGTCTGCCGTCAAGCTACAAGAATACTTTGAAGTGATCAGCTTACCCATGCGTTAACATGCTGATATTTTGTGCCCAAGAGTAAACGTTGTATGACGTTTTCCATGAATGGTCGATGGTCATGAGCTGCGTTCATTATGTGAGAGAGATACCACTCTGGCTGTTACTAACCATCAAGACGTGTTTTGAAGGCATCGAGAAATATACCTTGTCAAGGCGATTTGTCTCTCGTTCAGTTTCGAAATGGTATTTGAAACGAAGCGATATTGCATGTGCATGGGTTTCCAGTGGGTATAAGCCCACAAATCCACCTTCAAGCTGGTTCGTCGAGCCTTTAAGATTCTCGCCGCTGCATAAGACATGAGTGTGGTAGATCTGGATAATGAGGCTTCACTCACATTTCTTGCAGAGATATCAAGTCTTTGAATGCAGATTCGAAAGTCTTGCGGTCTTGCACGCTCACAGCAGGGTAATCGACAGCCATTGGCCATTTGAGGTTGTCTAGTGCGCTGGTAAGTTTCCTTGGTAAATAACATTAACAATCGGATCATGTTAGGGGGCATACATCAAGACTCACGCAGAAAGAGCCTCTCTCATATCCGACCACGTCTTGTCACGAATACGCCGTACAAATGTGACAAGATGTAGAGACTGTTCAACGCTTCCAGCCTCTTGCACATTGCTGCATGTTTGTATCACGTTGTCGACGAAGACACTCAGTCTACTATACTCTGACGTCGATTGGACGGAAATTGGGGATGGTGCACCACGAAATTGGGACAATGCCCCTTCACTAAGTTATATCTATAAGAGACGGATGGGGGTGGTAGATCATGCGCACCTCAGCGTCAGTACGCGTTCTATGACGGCTACGTATGCTCGCAAACTCTCAAGTTCCTTCAGTACGCGATGCGTGGTCTCGATGTCCTCAAGGAGAGTGGGACTAGTACTCGAGTCCGACGAAGAATTAGATGAGACGAGCTCGTGCGAAAGATGAGTCATGTCATTCTCTATCGACTCTCTGTCCTCCGCAAGCCCACGAGCAGCGTCAAGATTGGCAAGTGCTCCCATGCGAACTTTCGCTACGAGTGAATCGATTGACTGCTGAGATGCAGAGAACTAGCTGACAACTAGTAAATTGCACTCAAACATTCAAAAAATCAACCCACCTGACGTTGCAATTCTGAACTCCGTGTTTTTGTCTGCAATAGAACTTCATCCAGCCCGTCGAGATGGTCAATACGAGGGAAGGTCGAGTCCAGGTACTTTAACGCAGAACGATGCGCAGCAGCTACATCTGGCGGTTCAAGCAAGTACTGTATATTTTGCGAAGGCATTGGCGGCATGATGACAATGAGAGCTGAAGCAACTTGAATGGCTCGGAGGTAGTACCACACCTACGGTGTGCCTCATGCCAGTGCACGTGTATCATGATGCATGAACACGTGGTTATCTAATCTCTACAAGTTGGAACCATCCATACGGACCAGTATACTTCCTATGTACAACGAGCATGAGCAAATGATGTCAAAATGGCATCATTAGTGCAAGAATAACTCGTATAAATACCCCCATACTAATACTCCATCTCCTCACCTGATCTGCCATGGCTGAGATTGACTTCAAGGAAGCAAATGAGAGATATGCTGCCAACTTTGGCGACAAAGGCAAGCTAAGGATCTCACCCGTCAAGCGCTTGGCCGTCGGTAAGTGGCATGCCACAGCTCATGATTTCAGCTGATTCCCCGATAGTGACATGTATGGATGCCCGTCTTCAGTAAGTTGCGATTAATATCGGTAAACTTAATTTCTCAGTACAAATATCCAGTCCAGAGGAATTCCTCGGGTTGAATCTTGGAGATGCACACATTATTCGGAATGCTGGGGGTCTTGCGTATGATCTCATTTTTGTATTTCTGCATGTATTTGCTGAACCAGTCCCTATCGATTATTCAGGAGGGAGGCTCTTCGGTCCATCATCATCTCACAGAGACTCCTTGAAACTAGAGATATTCTTGTAATCCAGCACACCGAATGTGGTATGCTCAGTTTTACAGATGAGCAACTGCGATCAAAGATCATCGACACACATCCTGGAGACGCCGCTGTGGCCGACGCAGTCGAGAACATGGAGTTCGGACCGTTTCCTGATTTAGATGCCAGTGTGAAAGATAGTGTTGCGTTCTTAAAGAACCACCCACTCGTCTTGAAAGGAGGGAATATTACTGGGAGGGTTTACGACGTTGGGACGGGACGGCTCAGAGAAGTCGTGTAATGTGACAAACGGGAAAAGTTTACGTCGATCTATATGATGCATGTACATCTAGTAGCACTTAGCGCCTGTCGTGTCTGTTCAGCAAAATAAAAGGGGTTAGAAAAAGAAATGATTACCTCTAACATTGAAACTACTTCTTAAGTAGTTCGTCCTTCATCTTCGTTACATAACGCACAACCTCACTCCAATCCTTTACCCGGCATATCGAGTGTTTAGAGTTTGCTTGCTCCAGCGCTTCATCCCCCCGTTTCGCGTCCTCATCTAGGAACTTCCCACCTTCTCTTTGGAAACGACCTTCGTAAACCATATCATCGTGCTCATGAGAAGAGAACGAGAGACGCTTGTTCCACTCGTATGAGCCGAACAGGAGCACGGGAGGAGGCCTTGTTACCCCATCTAACGGTATATAGTCGGCACAGGCCAACGCGTTTTCCAACGAGTCGTCAATGAGCAACTTTGCTCCGATGTCAATACAGACCTCCGCTTTGCTCAACCCCGTGGCGATCGTATACTCTTTGTGGGTGCTCGCATCGGCACCTCCGTCATCCTGCGCAAGCTTCCCAGTATTCGCAAACTGACCGGTGCATATTAAGCTATCGAAGCACCCGGGGAACCAACGTTCAACCCAAGCCCAGCTGTCAGTATGCATATCTTTGACTCGAGCTGTCACTATGATCAGGCGAAATCCCAATGCGCGCAAGGCCTCTACGCCCTCACGTGCGCCAGGTACAAGTTGCGCCCGTGATATCTGACCGCTGAGGTAGAACTCCTCGACCTTTGTGCGGGTGATCGACGGTGTTCCCCAAAATGGATTCTGAATGAACGTTTTAGAGAAAATGGACTCTGCTTGAGTAAGACGCAACTCTTTACCTTCCAGTAGTGATAGTCTGCACAATGTGACAATCATGCGTAAGGATATATCAGATTGCAACTTACAATAAAAGTCATCGAGAGTCATTTGAGTATCGTAAGTATTGTTGTGCCCTTGTAATATTAGTAACAAGCTTTTGTCGCGTTCCCCAAGAATACACATACATTGCGCTACCACAGCATTTGTACTGCACAAAACATCATCAAAGTCAATTGCGATGACGGGACCAGAGGAGGGAAGTACGAGTTCCTTGAGCTCTGCGATTTGCTCAGTGGTATTTTCAGCCGTGAGCTCTGGTTCAGGCTCTTGGCTGGACGCTCGGTAGGTATCGTTTACGGACATAGTAGTGCCAGTGGTATGACGTGTTCTATGTGGTATCAGTAGACGAAACGTCAGACGTTGGCTAGTTTCGGGATGAAATGGCGTAGGCAGCTGTAGCCAACTTATATGTCATGCAGGACAATATTTGACGCTATAATAACTGCCAATAGTAATAATCGTCTCATACAGACTTCGGACTCGGAACCGAGTGATGACGGTTCAAGTTTATCACATGATATAAATCTATAGTGTCCTCAGATTATCCTGTCGCGAACCCAGTAAGTTTCCTAGCATGCCAATCGTCTCGAAGACCCCCCTCTGGAACCAGCGAGTGGGGCAGTTCGCACAGGCATATGCTGCAAATCGCCCTCTCGTACAGCGCGGACTCAGGGTTGGCTTTATTTTGTATGTGCTCACAGCCGCATATCGTGCTCTTTTCGCCCGCCCAATCCCGAGGAAAAGAGAAGGGAAGGATGCAGCTCGGAAGGAAGGGAAGTCGGACCGTGTTACTGTACGCTTCCCTTACATCTTTCCAGACAAATGGCTCACAATGTACAAGGTTGATGCCATATTTTATCAAAGGCTGGGCATCATTTTGCGTATCGTCATACCAGGCATACGCTCCAAAGAAGCTTTGCTACTTTTCATGCATTCAAGTCTCCTTGTTTTCCGCACGGCCATCTCGTTATACGTCGCCGCTTTGGATGGAAAGTGCGTTTAAATCCTCCTCACAGGTCTATTTTTTTGATACGCTATGTACGATTCACACAGAATTGTTGCGTCACTCGTCCGCGGGCAATCTCTCCAATTTATCCTTAATATCATTCGATGGCTACTTGTTGCAATTCCAGCTACCTGGACCAATAGCTGGCTTAGCTACGTCCAAAACAAGCTTGCACTCGCATATCGTACACGACTTACCAAGGCCGTGCTTAATCTGTACCTCGGAGATGAGTCAGATGGCCCAGATGGCAAAGTTTACTATAAACTCTGTGAGTTACGCCTACTCGATACATGAAATCCGAGTGAAATTTGCTATTTAGCCAACCTGGACGATCGGATAAAGAATCCTGACCAGTGAGCAAACCACAATGCTGAATCAAATAATGCGTGATTTACCTATTTGAACAGGATGATAACTCATGATATACAACGGTTCTCCACTCACCTTGCCGCAATTTACGCGAATCTAGCAAAGCCAACCCTTGACGTAATACTTTACAACTACCAACTATCGCAGAATATAGGGGCAGAGGGACTTGTTCTTCTCACTGTTCTAGTTCAGACATCTGCGGCGCTATGTAGGTGTAATTTCCATTAAGCCTATTTACTCCGTTAATATGGATGCAGTACGTGCCATAACCCCCTCCTTCGGGACATATACAGCACAATCAGCCGCGTTGGCCGGCTCACTTCGACATACCCATTCTCGCCTGTCCGAATTCGCAGAAGAGATTGCGTTTTTCGGTGGCGAAGAAACAGAGAAGCAGTTGATCGAACATGAGTATGCTGCACTTGTTCAACACGAACAAGGGGTAATGAATAAAAGATGGTGGTACGGATGCGCGGAGGAGGGCATCGTCAAGTGGCTTTGGGGTAGCTTAGGGGTTCGTGCTTGTCAATCAGTGAGCTGGACCAAGATAACATATATCTAGCTCGTCGTCTGTGCGATACCTGTCTTTTTTAAGTTGCCTGGATTATCGAATGCCGACCTAGGCGGCCGTACGGAAGGTGAGCTCTTCGCAGTTATTCTCAATATCAAGCTGCTCAGTGTCCTACAGGTTTTGTGACGAACCGCAGACTACTTCTTTCCTCATCAGGTGAAATTGTTACATTTGTGTCTTACTCACCACTGACGCACATTTATAGATGCTATTGGCCGCGTGATGTACTCGTATAAAGACCTGGCAGAGCTCGCGGGTTACACTTCACGAGTTTCCCTTTTGCTAGATACCATGTCAGACATGCGAAAGGGCAAATTTGAGAAGGCTCTTGTTAGTGGTGCGACTGAGGGAGACAATGGAAAGAGTACGTGATGGACTGATTTTACTAGCAAAGGAAGGACTGAATGCCGTGCCCTTAGTTTTGCGAGGCCATGGGCAAGTTCTACTCTCAGAAGACATTCAGTTTGACAATGTCCCGATCGTCACGCCAAATGGGGATATCCTTTTGAAGAATTTGACATTTAATGTCAAACCTGGGGTGAGTCGCATCCACGATTTATATACGTTAGATCTACTAAACAGCACTCGAAGGAGCACTTGTTGATCGTTGGTCCAAATGGTATGCATCACAACTACCGTGGTTATTTTTGCTTGAAAATAGTATCGAGGTGCTGGAAAGTCTTCCTTGTTCCGCATCCTAGGAGGCCTTTGGCCTGTATATGGTGAGCTTGATATGCTCATAGAAACGTAGTACCTTAATTGTCATTGCAGGTGGCATTGTTCGAAAGCCCCATGCGTCTGATTTCATGCTGATACCCCAGCGACCCTATCTTTCCCTTGGAACTCTGCGTGATCAAGTTATTTATCCGCACTCGCAACAAGATATGGAGGCCAGTGGGTAAATTCTATTATCTTTGTGACTTTAAATTTAAGACATGTTCCAGGGGGAGTGGCAGATGCGGACCTCGTCGCCGTACTTGAGAGGGTTCAGATGGAAAGTATCGTTGAGCGAGAAGGGGGTTGGGATGTTACACGCGAGTGGAGAGACGCACTTAGTGGAGGCGACAAGCAGAAGATTGCTTGGGCACGACTCTTCTACCATAG
>Ga0153958_1000187_pt1 | contig 14112 bp, 3 predicted proteins | sample TSFL042MetaG_FD_104719 | JGI IMG/M metagenome (GOLD analysis project Ga0153958, IMG submission 104719) | Attine ant fungus gardens microbial communities from Florida, USA - TSFL042 MetaG | ecosystem: Host-associated > Fungi > Mycelium > Unclassified | place: USA: Florida, Wekiwa Springs... | reverse complement strand
CTTATTTCATTCTTTACTTCTTTATTTCAATGAGTCTTTAGTTACAGAGAGACGCGGGGTCGACTTTAGGCGGCCCATCCACGGGTCAGGGGGTTCCCACAATGAGATAAATAAAAAATAAATTAATAAAGTAAATACAAAAGTCTACAAAAGTAACAAAATTAGAAAAATTAGTAAAAATAACTAAAAGTTAAAAACTGTAGCTTAGTTTCAAGATAAAAATTTAATAAAATTAACCAAATACAAATTAATACAAAAGTATATAAAGATATACAATTTACCTAAATTGCTCCCATAATAAAAGTTAGCAAAACGGACAATAAACTAATAAATTTAAAACCAAAATATAAAAATTAAACTGAAGTAAAGCCACACATATAAAATATAGCTCACTTTCTTAAAAAATAACTAAAATGATTTAATTTATAGCTGACATTTAAGTGTGTACACAAAGTAAAATTACTACAAAATAAATACCCTCAACTTTTTGTTCAGTTACAGTAGAAAATTTATTATTTATGACTTCGAATTAATAGATTTTAGCTTAACTATTTTAAAGATACTTAGTATGATTTATATTTGTTTTTTAGATAAACATGGCTAGGGGTCAAACTTAAAATTTTAATTATATATATTTGATATTTATAAAACTAATACTTAAGGTAATTAATTTCCAAAGTTTATAATTCTTATTAATTAAAGAGTATACTAAACTATGGTAGCTAAATACAAAATAAGTTTAAAGAAAATTTGAATAACTAGTTTTATTTAAGGGTTACTTTGTTATACTTACTTAGATTACTTAAAATTAAATAATTAATAGGAATCGGAATAAATTAATTACAAAGCTGATTTTTTAAAAAATAGATACTATTTTAGATACTATACTCTATTATACGCATATAATAATTTTATTGGGGAAATCAAAAACTTTGCAAGTTATAGCGCAAATATCTAAAGATCGTTATAGCGGTTAAATCGTAAATATCGGTAATAAGTGGAAATCTACAAGTAGGGGTATTAAACCTAAATTTAAGTAATAGCCTTTTTATTAAGTCTGTAAATAAGACTAAATTTTTAAGGTAGTTATAGTTAGGCTAGTATATATTTATAAAGACTACATAAAGTATGAAGAATTGCAGTATAGCTAGTAATTTTATATAAAAAGTATAGAAAAACCTTTAAAATTTTTTTATTTTAGTTTTCGTAAATAAGTCATCTATTTTGCAGCTTTCCAAAAATAAGGCCTAATTACTTTAATAAATAGAAATAACATAGAAAAAAATATAAGAAAAAACAAACAAGCACTAATTTAAATCTTGCTTTAAAAAGCATGAAGAATATTATTAGGAAAGTGTTAGTTTTATAGTGAGAATTATATTTTTATATCCTACGTATAAAATTTGCTAATATTGAATAGCCTTTTAAGGCTTAAATTAATAGATTTATTAGATCCAAAAATACCTAATTATAGCCAAATTAAAGCCCAAATGAAACAAAAGTAAAATTTAATTAGATAAGGCAACTTTACTTTAAATTAAAAAGAATGACATCCAAAAATGGATAAAGAGTCTGAGACTGGAATTAGATATTCAAATTATTAATTGTTACTTTACTTAAAAATATTTATTTATTAAAATAGCACTTATAAAGGCTTTTATTGTTTTTATCTGTTATTAGGAATTTAATATATTAGTGCATTACTGCTTATTTAGATTAGATTAGTTTTTAAAAATAAAGGTGTTATTTAGCAGCCTTATATTAGAATTAGATACTTATTAAATTATTTTTTGACTAGTATAACAAAAGTAGAAAATTTAAGCCAAGACCTTATATTCTATTTTTCTTAAACTTACAAAACTACTTAGAAAAGAAACTAATTAAACACAAAAATAGTATGGTCTTTGTATTTATTTAATTTTAACTTTTATTGGTTATCTTTATTATATTTTTCAAGTGTAATAGAAGGCTTATTATTTATTAATAATGTTTAAGCAACTTAAATAAGTATAAATTGCCCTTAAAGGAAAATCAGTATAAGAACGTTATTAAAACTAGCACTTATTAATAAAAAAAAAAATAACAAATATTTATTAACAAGTAAGACTTAGTTCTAATTATTGGATAAATTAAGAAATAAAAAATACGTTATTTGGCATATTTAATATAAATATTAATCAATAGAAAAAACTTAAGCTAAGATAATTATTGTTTATTTAAATAATTTTAGAAGGAAAAACAAAAACTTTAAAAAGAAAATTAAGGCAATATATATCAGTATATAAGTAAAAGTCGTTGCAGTTAAAGTATAAGTCTCTTAGTCGTTGCATTTCTAGTGATAAGTCGAGGTAGTTAAAGTATAAGTCTATTAGTCGTTGCATTTATAGTTACAGTTTAACTTAAAGTTAAAGCACTTATATATATCTGTATTTATCTTTATTAAATTAAGTTCAAATAAAGCCCTTTGTTAGAAAATATCTCAGATTAATACATATTTTATATTTACGAAATATTTTACTTAAAAAAGAATTTTGAAAAAATCAATCATTTTGTTTATAAATCAAATCTTATCTTTATTTTTTATAAGTAGGATCTAGTACATAAAACCAACAAAGAAATCATTATTGAACTTATTTATTTAATCTCTTCATTTATTTTGAAGCTTAGAGAGTTTAATAAGAGTCAATGAAAGATCAGTTAAAAGTCCGGAAAGTATGGCAAGTACCTATGGTTTTATTAAATATAATAGAATATAATAGACTTCAAATTTAAATCCCAAATAAAGCCACAAAGTATAAAATTTAAGTTATTTATTAAGTTTAAGTAAAGGTCTGAATCAACCCTAAATTTAGTTTAAATTGGAGCCTTATAATTAATTAACTATTTACTATTTTTAATAGACCAAAGGATAGACCAGTCTAATAAATTAACCAACAAAATAGATTTATTTTATTTTTAAGGAATAGAAACAAACAAAATAGAAAAGCTTAGTATATCTATTTAATTTTAAGTACTGTTTAACATAATATAATTATACTATTTATCACTTTTATAAACCTATAATTTTTATTATACATGCCTTTTACTTTTTATCTTAATAAATTAAAGTAGTTTTATAGACCCGGTTTCGTTTAGCAGACCTTATATTAGTGCTTTAAATTATAGACTAATTAATAAAACCAAAGAAAGCCAAATGCGTGTTTATAATTACTTAGAATAAGATTTCTAGTCTTTAAATTATTTATTTTATTTTTATTCATTCGGCTAGGTATTAGAAGTATTAGTATTTGTGATTATTTGGATTAAACAAAAGCAAATAGCGGCAGGTAGGAAAAGTTTAAGCTACTAATAATTAAAGCATTATTCATATTTTTATGCATTAAGAGGAATTGAACCTCTGTAAAAAGTATTAACAGTACTTCGCTTGACCACTTTGCTATTGCTATTGCTATAATCCTTCTATCTTTAGATTCATAACTTTTTTTTCTTAATAATGCAAAGTAATTAGATATTTTATTATAGTTAGACCTTCAAATACACCAAACATAATTTTTGGATAAAAGGTATTGGATAATAAGCTTGCATAATTTAAAATAATAGCTATATTTCTTAATCGTCTCTTATTTGTTTTGCCTTTCGCCATAATAGGTTTAAAAAAGATAATTATCCATAAAAAAAGATAAAGCCATTAAGGGAGGAATAGCTAACTACACTCTTAATCTAAATCTAATCCTAAAGCTAAGAACTGTCTGGATCTATGCTTATATATATTTTATATAAGGTATTATATGTATTATTTTTTGATTTGTTCTAACTTTACTAAAAAGGTTTATTTCTAGAAGTACTTATCATAAGACTATATTAGTATTATTATATAAACATTACCCTAATTTTAGCTTATTATATTTTTTTCCTTATGTAAATATACATCCCAAAGGGCCACATTTGCGCAATATAGGTTTTTACTGATAAGTAGGATTTTTAAAGTGGTTATTAAATTTATTATAAATATTAAAATAGACGATCGCTCCCAATACAAGCAAGTATAAATCTCATTTATAAAAAAATCTCAGTATAAGTTTCTTAAAGCAAGTCTCATAATCTTAAAACAAAATTTTAGCACAATAAAAGACAATTAAATATTAAAGTCAGTTCCAATAAAGCACTTATAAAGGACCCTCCAAAAAATTCCAATTCCAATTCCTAATCATTAGAAAGTCTAAAGTATCAAGTCTCCAATTAAAGCAATTATAAAGCCAGTTCCAATAAATTTTTATTTAAGCTCAATTAAACCCCATTTTGATTCGACCATAATTAAATAGCAAGTCTCAGTATAAGTCTAAGTATAAGATTAAGTATAAGATTAAGTATAAGTATAAGTAACCAATGAAAGTAAAATTAAATAAAGACAAATTATGGCTGATTCTTTCTAATTAGAAATAAAATTAGTTTTGGAATTAAAGCTTACCCAAAAATTCTTAATATTTAAATAGGGAATTTATACTTAAACATTTTGTTAGATTTTTTTATAAAGGAATTAGTCTTATACTAAATTTTTTTATTTATGATCCGCACTTATATTTGAGCACAAATACTATTATTAATTTGTTAATTACCAACCCTTTATATTAGTTAGGCTTTCTTATTAAATTTACAAAGACTTTGATAAAGTTTAACTCTTTATTAGTTATATTAAAGTATATATACACATAACCCTTTTTAAATTAGGGCTATACGAATTAAATTTTAATTTATATACTTAATGTAAGCTATAGCATTTGCTAATATTTGTTTATCCTTTAAAAAAAAAGAAGACAAAGACAACAGAACAGAAAAAATAAAAAGTTAAAAGACACAAAATTTACCTTAAACATTTCAATACAAAGATAATATTTATAAATATTTATGAAAAACAAATAACAAATTTAAAATTTTTTTATCTGTTATCATTTTTTATCCAATGTTGTATTTCCACCTACCCTTTGCACGTTTTGATCCTTTAATCAGGTAAAATTAGTTTATTTAAATGAAGTATTAGAAGTCTTAGTTGAAGTATACGTAGGATTTATTAAGTCGTAAAGTCGTACCTAATTTAGTATTATTAACAGAACTAATTCGTCTTATTAATTATATGGCTAATCTATGTAACCCACTAGGGAGTATTCGTAGTTTATCTTAAAAAAATCTTAGTACAAAGTAATAGTAATATAAAAAATATCTAAATCGTCTTATTACCTAATTCGTATAAGTACCTAATTGTCTAACTCATAATTAGAGATCTAGGCTAGTATTGTTAAGAGATTAAGATAAGTAAAATCACCTATCTAATTCGGCTAGTATTATTCCCTTTTAGGCTACTCTTATTCCCTAAGTTTTTAAAAAAATAGGAAACTGTATTAAACCTTATTTTTTCTAGGCTTAACATTATATTTTTATTGAATATATATTAATTAAGATTACTTTTCATATAATAAATGTTACTAGATTTTAGTAACAATTTGTTAAAATAAGACAAGTACAAGTACTTAAGGAAAAATACAAAGACTTAAAATTTTAACTAGATACAAGTAAAGTAATTAAGTTATCTTATTAAGAGATATATAACAAAACCCGCATTCGTAAAAACCGATAGCTACACAAAACTAATCTTATTTTTTAGACTCAGATAAATATATTTTTATCTTTCTATTGTTAAGAATCCGCTATATCTCTTTAATCAGCTAGCTCTCTTAAATAAACACAAATTTTGCTAAGGACTTTTAATTTAGTATTATTTATAGGATTAGTATTAGTATAACATTATTTAATAAAAAAAATAAATGTAAAGTATAAGTAAGTAGACCAAATTTAAAAAATAAACGATAGCTTTTGGTTTTGCGCTATGACTGTTTTAGTAAAATAATAGATCTAATTGATTTTTTAACTTCATATTTTTGTTTTAGAAAGGGTGAGCATGCGGGGTTTTGGATAAGTATGTATAAATAATTTATAATTAAATAATTAGGCAATAAATATTATCTAAATAAATATCACTAAATAATTAATATGTTTATATTTTATTTATCTAAACTATCTACTCTTATCTAGTTAAAAAAATTAAATAAGATAGAAATAAATTATAGTCTCATAATAACTTAGTCTTATTTTATGACTATCTCTGAGAATTAAAATAGATCAATAAAAAGGTGTTTTACTCCAGGGCTGTTAGTTTATTTTTAATATTTTCTAAACTAAATTTTACTGAAATACTTTTATTTACAGATTTTTTATTTTAAGGGAAAGTTAAAGAAATATTTTATATTTTATTAAAAAGGGAGCTTTTAGAATAAAGAGAATTTTAATTAAATATTTTAACTTATTTTTAATTATTTTTATTATCTTTATAGTTTTTATACTATGAAATTATTTTTATCATATTTTTTATACTTAAATACTTTTTTAGTAACTGTTTTTACTTTTTTTTTGTTTTATTTTACATTTTTGTTTTATTTTAATAACTTTGCCTAATTTTAATTATTATTATCTATATATTTTTGACATTTACACACATTTTTTAGACTTTTTATATATTTCTTTAATAACTTTCCATGTATTATATTACTTTGTTATGTATTATATAACTTTATTAGCAGTAAAATAGGAAACTTATCCAATTATTTAATAATATTTAATTAATTAATGGAAATAAATTCTATAAATTTTAGTTGTTTACTTTAGCTAAATTGTATTATTTTAATGGTTGTTTTTATTTTTAATGTAGTTGGATTAAATTACTAATATTTAAGTAAAGTTTTTATAATTTACCTATTTATAGTTCTATATACTACTCAATACTAAGTAAATTTACTTATTTTATAAAACTAGTTTACATGCCTTAAATTATATTAACCTTATATTAAACGTCTATAAATAATACTAGTTATACCTTAGTCAGAATACTACGCATAATGTTAAATACTTAATATACGTATAATACCTAACTCCTAACTTAGTCGTAACAAAGCAATAATTATATATAATTGTAAACAAGTCTTACAAAAGTATAAAGCTATCTAATTCGTTATACAAACTCTCAAAATTTTCCTACGTATACTAGACTAATACCTTTAAATTAGTATAACTAGAAATAATCCTATAAATATAAATAGAAGTTGAAATAATATTAAATGCATATCTTTGCTTTACCTAGATTTTAAAATTAAAATTATAAATCCTACGTATACTTACATAAGTGATTAGAAAATACTTTTTTTGATAGTTATACTTAGAATGATACTTATTTACAACATATTTAAATTTAAAATAAAATATAATAATTTATTTGAGTCTTTTATAATTTAGTTTGGTAAAGATTAGATACTCTTCGATTTTTATTCATTAATTAATTAAAAAAGGTTGGAAAAAAACCTAATAATATAAGATTATTTATATAAAATATTTAATTGTAGATGTTTAGTTGGCATGTATATCCTTTTTTTTCATGGTGAAGACAAGTAAGAAGAATTATACACATTAATCTAGATAAGAAATATATATATATCTCAAAATTGATTTATGAGTTAGCACGAGTTAAATAGTATAGTACCCTAGTCTTAGTAGAGTTAGATATTTATCAAATTATTACTACTTATATTTTTATAATTAGAGTTTAGAGGTTTAATGCACGTGTTATATAAGCATATTAGGGATCACAATAAAAGAGCAACAGAGTTAGAGATAATTATTATTATACTTGAAGATCAAATAGGTTACGTAAACAAAATAAATTAGAAGATTATTACTTTAAACCTAACGAAGTTTACTAAGACCTTTTAAATATATTTTCAATATCGTGAAAAAAGTTTGGTGAGTAAAGTAAATATTTATAATTGATAAAACCAATTAAATGTTAATCCTTATCAGAGTCAAATGGAATTTTTAGTTTACCTTTTATGATATAAAATATAGGTTAATTAGAAATAAATTATTACGAATAATCAGATTCGAACTGATGACAACCATTTGGAAGAGTGAACTTATACCGCTTAACTATACTCGCTATATATACTCTAATTTATTAAATAAGTTTAAATAAGTCAAATATTTTTAATACACTAGAAATATAAATTAAGATTTATAATTATTAGTTATTATCTAATTGTTCTATTTAAAAGTTTATTTATTTCTTAACAATTTAAAATAATAGATATAGCTCGGTGATAAAGGGTAAAAATATATATAAACCATATTAAGGATATAAATATCCAGGGTTTAAAACTAATCCTTATTAAAGCTGTTAAAAAGGTATTTAAGTGTACTAGCTATATACCACAAGGAATAAAAAGGAAACATAAAATAAAAAGATTAAGCAAATAAAGGTCAGTCAAAATTAAATATAAAAAAAAAGTAAAGCACTTAAATATGCTAATCATGGGCCAAATCCTGTGATATAAAATTTTTAATAAAATAGCTAAAAGTTACATATTTAATTACCAGTTTTTAGTTAATAAAGTATATTAAGTTATTAGTTTAATACAGAATTTTTTTAATCTTATAAATTTGCTTAGTAATTTTTAGTTATAACTACAATTACAGTTAAAGTAATTCATTTTTAACTACACTAGTATAAGTAATGATTTATAAAGACTTTTAAAAATTAAAGTAATGTTAGAGGTGCCTTTTAAATTAAAGTGCTAAATTTTTAATTAACTTTTTATTACAGAATTGTCTAATTATCTTTATTAATTTTGTTATTATAGAAATAATGCTTTATTATTTAATATTTTTTATTTATGTACTTAAATCAGGAATAATACTATAGTATTTCAAATACTTTTAAATCATCATTCTCCGAGTAATCCGATCTCCTCCTTTTGTTAGTAACTTTCAAATAAATACAGCATTGAATTATTAAAAGGTTTATATTAAGAGTATAGGTGATTTAATCATAGTATACTATAAAGTTTATGTGTTTTATATTAGATATTAGAATTTTATATTTAAACTAGCTCTATTTAATATATAGCTTATATTATTATATAATAATGTTCCATAATGTGTGCTATTTTGCGCTACTTTATAAATTAAATTTAAACGAAGAAAGAGAGTTTAAGGATATAAAACCCTTAAGAAGACCTTGTAGACCAATTTCCAACATGTTCCGCTTAATGCTATTGCTTATAATTTAAGTATAAGTTGATTTTTAAAAATAAATAAGGCACGACTTAGCACGAGTTATATGTTATATAATAAATCTATTTAAAGATCACATTTTAAATTAAATAAGACTGAATTGTATTAACATAAGTTATAAATACTATTAAATTAGAAGAGACTACTGATATACATGGAATAAATAAGTTTAAAGATAAATATATTCTTTATATCCTGATATTTAAAGTTTACATACTATATTAGAATCAAAGCTATTTGTATATAAATTTTTAAAAATAAAGGTTATTCTATAAATTAATAGAGAAGATAATAATAGTGATTGATATTTTTAAGCACTTATAAATTTTCCTACGGATTTAAACTTTGTTTAATTGTCTAGTCAATTATTTGTAATTTAAGAGTATGATCAATTTTATTTCGACTATTTGCTATCTCTGTTATAGATTTATATTATCAGGGTGCCTTATAATTAGACATTAAATAATAATGAGAAATCTTTTTATATTATTTCTGTTGCTCTTAATTTATAACCAGGGCTACAAAAGCACTTATAAAACTGTATTTAATTTGTAACTTAACTAATTTTGTAACTTAACTTCTGTTATTCTATTTTAACTGCCCAATTATATATCTGTCTTAACAATATTTAAAGAAAATTCGTAGTATTAAGAAAAAGTAATAAAAAGTTTAAATTTTAAACTAAAACTTTATCGAATAAAAACAGTTAGTGAAATATTCCACAGATATTTTTTATAAATAATAAACATATTAAATAATAAAGTATAGAATCTAGACTCTAGAATAAAATAGAGAAAACTTAAACAATAATAAATTTTATTCAATAATTATTGAGGTTTTGTTTTTTTTAACCCTTAACTATTTTGATTTGAAGGTTTTAAAATGAGGGTAAGACTAAAAAGTTTATATGTAAAAGTCGGGATAGCTTTACTTAAAGCTGTTGTTAATTTTGGAGACTGATTTCAATTTTCATGTTTAATAAATTTTATTTTATTTGAGAGTTTTTCCTAAAAGGTATAATAATATTATTTAATGTTTTACTAAATTTTTAGTTAGCAAATTTAAAAAGGATTAATTCATTATCTACCAGTTATTATAATAGATGATTAATAATTGAAAAAAAATCCTAGTATACTGTATTACAAAACTTCGCTATTAAATAGCTGAGCTAATAGATAAGGATCCGTTTTATTATTTAATTTATACTGTATATCTGCCTGTTAACTTACGCAGTATCAATATAAAATATTTTTAAAATTAGTATATATTGTCAACAAGTCCATCAAAAGTTTTTGAAGTGATTTTCTATATCATCTATATCAAATTAATGAGCACTACCTAATTCTATCATATTACTATATCCTATATAACATTGTCTAATGACTATTTTTAAGTAATCTTGATTTTCCTTTTCTCTATCATTATAATAATTTATTAGTGATTCATCTTTTCTCTCTTCATCTTTATTTTATCATGTATTCTATCTTTCTCATTTATTTTTTCATCTATAATACCTATTTTTTTTATATCTCCATTCTCTCCATTCTTTCCATTCTTTTTATTCACTCCATGTCATTGTTCATTTATATTTTGATTTTCAGTATGAAAATGTTTAACTAGATAAAAATATTTACTAAAGAGAATATAGTTAATACCTATTTTATGAATAGATAGCTAAGCTCTAATTTGGATGTCTAGAGAAAATAAATATTTCATTTTCATTATCATCATATAGATAGACAAATATTTTGTATTTTTATTGAAGAATAATTTGCAAGATTTTTTATCAGATTTTATCCCTCACTATTTTATCAGTGTTTTTAAATTTATTTCCAATTATTGCTATTTATTCCTTTTTCTAATCTTTTTAATTTAATTGTATTAAAGAGACTATATAAGATATATATATTCTTTGAGTTGTATTCATATTATTTGAAGATTAGTTTTTAATTATTTAATATTTGTAATTATTACCTTTAATATTAAAGATAGTATTTACTGTGTATAAAGTAATAGAGTACAAAAGTAGGTTTTTTAAAAATAGTAATTTATTTTGTTATAGATTATGGCTTTTATTTATATATATAGTTGTTTTCACTTGTTAACCAAATTATGGTTCATTTTACCCTTTAACATAAAGCAATTAAGTTTATATTACTGTAACTTTACACTTTATTTTTATTGGGGTTTGAAAGAGTTGAGTATACAAATATTTAGTTTTAGGTTTTATAGTAATTTATTAATTAAATCTATGCTAGATATTGCATTATTTTTGTTTTATTTTAGGCTTTTTTTGTTTACTGTAACTTTGTAGTTACTTGAATTACAACTTTACCTTATGTTTAGAACACAACACAGGTTAATAAATAACTACAGGAGTTGGTAGATATTTTATTTGTGTATATTTTGTTTTTATAATGCTTGTAATTTATTCCGGTATATTTTATATATTTATAAATTGATAGTTAAATTTATTTTAAATAAGTTGATGTATCTGTAAAGGTGAATTAGTTAAGTAACATTAAAATTGTTTAGTAATAGTTAAAGATTTTAACAAAAAGACTGTTATAGGTGTTATATATTTATATATAGTGTTGCTATTTGGTTAATTTTGTATAACATGTTTTTTACTATTTTTTATCTTTTGTTCCATTAACTTATTTTATTACTTTGTAATATCCCTCATAGCTCATACTCACCGTTAAAACTAGTGATGGCAATTTAACTCCTTGGTAACACACTACAAACTTCCTCTATATTCTTTCTAGAAGATATAAATTAAAAACATTACTAAAAATAGTAGACAATCCAATATTGTTTATTTCTAAATGCTTTCTACTTTTAAAAATTCATTTTCATTTTTTTGTTAATTTAAAAATTAGATCATCAAGAAGAGTTTTTTTACTACCTATCAAAAATAAGGTAATCAAAGTGTTCCTCTTAAACACTCCAAATTTGGGTTTTCTCAAACTCAGATAATCAAATAATCCCAACGAGATAAAACATCTATACAATAATAAATTATCTCTACTACTCAGTGTACACAAAACTAAAAGTACAAAAACATACTTTCTAACAAATTTATATACACTAACATAGATACTTCTCTACTAAAATTTTTTAACTTATAAAAAGATTACTTTGACTAGATTTGAAAAAAGACTGCTACATAAGGTTGCGAATACCTAAACAAAATGGAACATCTAGACATATATGAGTTACTTAAAAGTAAGGCTTATTTACCCTCACATCTTATTTTTCCTTTTTAAATTTTAAAACGTAGCCTAGGACAAAGCAAGTAAACAGGATTAATTCGATCTAAAACATAAAGTGCCAGACTGCATACCCACACCGTAGTACTGGACAAAAGTATATCTACGAGTTATTTTTAATAAATTATTAGATAGAATAAACCTAGACTTTATAAAAACCACGATGCATTTGTGAAATAGGATACCTAACGATGCCTTACACAGCAAAGAGGATTATAACCCGAAAACACGATGAAACTTGGACGTCTCCAGTAGAAGCAATAAAGACTATCACTACATGCGACATGAGTCTAACCGAGCAAAAAAAAATTTTTAAAAAATTTAACACGGAAAAAGCATATTGTCAATAACCTGGTTAAACAATAAAAATTTAGCCTATCTCTCCAACTTTAACATTTTTAGACTAAACAAACTTCTTCTGACTCAACAAACAGACACGTTACCGATGATACAGTACGCAGATGATGGTTTAATCTATGCATTAAGATTATTTCCACACGAAAAGCGGTATTTTTAATAACTGGACAAATAGATTAATAAACATGGCGGTAACTGGGTTAACATTATAAATTTTCTAGCTCAGGAATATTGACAATATACCTTATTACAAGACCTAAGAAAACCGGAAAAGTAATTGCAAAGACAGAAAACATTTTAAAATCCACTCGATCCTCGATTACCTTTTAATTAAAAGACCAAGGACTGAGAATAAAACCAACATAATATGATGATAACGTCTGTATTCTAGCAAGGGTTTTTATTATTAAAAATAATAGACTGATTTGCATCGAAATATCAAGAATACGTACAAACTTGACTATTAAACGGTAGCATGATTGTAGACAACATAGAACAAGACTTTAATCTAACCTAGGTTAAATTGAGTTGGAAAGAGTTAAGTTTAAAACAGTACAAGAGAAGCTATCCGTTATGTCCACATACCGACTATTAAAAATAAGAAGAACTAGAGATAGACATCTTTAATTGTTTAAGTATAGCCATTCACTCATTATTACACCGAATAGATCAAGTTATATGCGAATAGACTACCCTTTTGAAAAGTAAAAAATCGATAAGAATTACCACACCATAGTGATAATGTACATATTCCTTTAGAACTATTGTAGCTAATCAAGATAGTTCAATAAAAGACCGTATAACTTTTGGAATTTTAAATCGTTAGAACGAGCTAAAAACTTTAAACTAGGCTATCCACTGATTGAAATAGAATCCCCCCCTGACCAGTCTATTAGTTTAACTATCGAATAACTATTCAGATTAAATCTTTGTAACTGAATCCGTATTTTGATTCTTTAAATCCTAATGTATCACCGATAAAACCATAACTTACACACTAAAAAGGGAAACCGACTAGATAGAAGCTTAACCCAGTTTTTATATAAACCCTACCGCTAAATTTTATGCACCCTTACTCAGGCAAATATGTACTGATAAACTTATACTCACCCGTATCATAAATCAACATTAGATTTAATCAAAATCAGAATAAATTAGATATATTTTATACTTATGACTTTGATATTTTAGCACAAATTCGTGGCACTTAATCTTAGTGTTACCCACCAAAGGATAATGGTATATTAATGATCAGATTTTACTTCCACTTAAAGATCTTAGAACAAATAACGACCTAGACAAAAGATATCTT
>Ga0153958_1000186_pt1:12500-14115 | contig 14115 bp, 4 predicted proteins | sample TSFL042MetaG_FD_104719 | JGI IMG/M metagenome (GOLD analysis project Ga0153958, IMG submission 104719) | Attine ant fungus gardens microbial communities from Florida, USA - TSFL042 MetaG | ecosystem: Host-associated > Fungi > Mycelium > Unclassified | place: USA: Florida, Wekiwa... | reverse complement strand
GATCAAGGCTGCTTGAACTTTCAAACCAGGTTCAGGTCTTGGAATCGGGCTAGGAGCTGCTATTGAATCTGTTGATGGCGGTGTGATAATGCCAGTCGAAAGGGAAAGGCGATGACTAGAAGTTCTTACTCTTTTTCCAAAGTAAGCGAGTGAAGTCACACGAGGGTAATTCAAATCACTCTTCTTTCAGCCCAGCTCTTGTGAAATGGTCTCTATGGTTCGCTTTCCCTTGTGACTATGCTTTCTGTGGTGAACTTTTGTCGACTCTTCACTCTTGCTTTCGTGGGAACAAGAATAGCTATGGTTGAAGAAGCTGTGAACTCTTCCTTCTTCTCTCACCTGTAGGCGAGTGAGTGACCCAATGAAAACGAGGAGAAGAGGTCACGTCTCAGCCCAAGGCTACTTTACATAGTTATGATTCGATCTCTCAAGATCTCAGATTCGGATTGGATGCTTTCCATCTCTGTTAACGAAAGCTAATCCACTTTTTATCTCCTACTAGCAAAGGAAGAGAAGTAGTTTACGTCAGTTCGCGGCAGGGGAAGGAGATTGAGTAGGCTCTGACAGAGAAGGAAGCCAGCAAAATCCGCCTATTGAAGGCAAGTAAGATTCAATCCATCTTTACAGGCCTTTGAAGGAAGAACTTACCTTCCAGTCCCAAGGGTAATGGGGAACAACAGGCCAAAGGCTTCTTGGCGAAGGAATTTAGAAAGACTAGCGCAGTAAAAGATACTCAGCACTCGCACTTCTATTTCTTCTCTTACGTCATTTGAGATTTGAGTTCTTGCAGTAGCCACTGCGGCTTTGGACGACTTTAGAGATCCTGATGAAGTAATTGATCCAGCCTTAGCAAGCAGAAAAGCTTCATGGCCTGGAGCCGGGTAAGAAAGATAGACTCTTCCCAATGGAACTCATCTTAAGCTTCTTAAGCCTCTTATCCAGCACTAGGGGCATTTCCTTCATGAGAAAGAGTGGAACTGCTAGATTAGATTCTAATGTAAAGACCTTTGCGGCATTCCTTGACTCGAACAAACCACAAAAACCGGTAGCCGATGAAGCAAGCGAATCGAACCATCTAACCGAAAGGGAAAGATTTACCTCAGTAGGTTCTTCGTCGTAGGTTCAAAGTAGTAGGGGAATCATAGGGCTCATGCTCATCTCTAAACAAAAAACACGAGGTCACGATGGAATCACAAGTCTCGGCTTAGCTGCATTATCTGACTACGCTACTCGATCGGGTAAGGTTGGTGAGAGAAGCGGGTAGGACAACCTCTTGTTCCTGACTTCCTTACTCCTTATTCTTCGGTTAGCAGTAGAGCCTTTTACTGGGTCCTGGGCCAGCTACATAATCACGTATGTAGGCAAGTTATCCATAATCCGGTAAGTGAAGTAAGGAAGAGCTGTAAGTTAAGGTTTCATAACCGGAAAGAAATCCTTCCCTTACTTGAATTCTGTTGAAAGTTCTGAAGTATAAGAGATCGGAAAGGCAAGGGTTGATTTCCATTCCTATGTTACATACCGGACCTGATGTTGATACGGAGTTTATTCCCATAATGAGGATGATTTATAAGAGACTTGGACGGGTAAACTCCCCATACCTAAGCTTAAGTAGACA
>Ga0153958_1000186_pt1:0-5000 | contig 14115 bp, 4 predicted proteins | sample TSFL042MetaG_FD_104719 | JGI IMG/M metagenome (GOLD analysis project Ga0153958, IMG submission 104719) | Attine ant fungus gardens microbial communities from Florida, USA - TSFL042 MetaG | ecosystem: Host-associated > Fungi > Mycelium > Unclassified | place: USA: Florida, Wekiwa Springs... | reverse complement strand
TTCCCCTCTATCTCCAAGCTGAACTACTACCGAAATGCTGACTTACCTATTCACTACTAAGGTTGACCTGACCGTCTTAATGCTTACACGTCCCCTTATCCTCCCTCGTTGGTCCTTTCCATCTCTGTTCTTTTTCCTCTCTCTTCCTAGGAAATCCGATTCATTCACCGGGGAAGCGAACATCTACCTAGTTTGCTCCCTGTATCGGTTAGTTAGTTAGGTTAGTATTGGTTGATTCCTACCTCTATGGATTGAGGAACCGATGAAAAACATCTTTCATTCAAGCTATCAACCATATGTTAATTTGACCCTATACGAGGGGCAAGTCCTTGCTCTAGCGCCTTTCTTCTTATCTTATCCCCAACTTCTTCTTTCATCTCTTCCCTCTTCGGATTCTTTTACATGCCCGAATCGAAGAGCTAGTCAGGAGCCCTCTTTACTTATTCGGAAGCTCGTACAGCTTCTACTTTTTGACGGGTCAGAAGACCTTGGTAGCGGAATGGGCAAACTATCGCCTGGGACTTTTTCTTTAGTTCTTGTTAAGGTCCTGCCCAAGTTTCTAGGCAGGAAATTCTTACTATGCCCAACATTTCCTTTTCCCACGATGCATTCTGAAATACCCATTTATCTCCTCAACGTTATTAGGGGTGGCCCTTCGCAATGTGCTAGTTTTGGTCTTTCTCTGCGTCTTTCATGTCCACCCAAAAACGGCTAGCCGAACGATAGGCACATTGGTGAAATGGGGTTCACTGTCCTTTTTGGCTTGAAGCTCTTTCCACAGCCCTGTCTCTTATTCAAAGGCTCCCAAGGACTTTTTTTTGATAATCGCTCTCCTCATGAATTTCACCCACTGACTCTCACTTTCTTTAAGGTCTTTGAAAGCCTTGGTCCGTATAGAAAGGATAAACTTGATCCCAAGTCAAACCGCGTCTACATTTCTCGTAAGGTTTTATGAGACTTTCGAACAACTGACAAGCAAGACTTGTGCTACTTTGATTTTCATAATGACTCGGAGGGTAATTCCACTCTGACTTTACCGTTCTAGCAGCCCACTTTCCCTTATGAAACTTTGACAGGTTCTCCACATAACTCAGTTGCTGGTGACTCTAAAAAGACTGCTCGAAAGGACTCTCTTTCTTAGTTTGCCACCTACTGATGATGCTCTTTCTACAAGCATGCCACTCAGGCTACACAAGCTTAATAAACAAAGCAATTCTCCAGAAAGTCATGCAATGAGCACTCGATCGAAAGATGGAACTCGTCGAGAAAGAAAGAGAGTGAAGACTATGCTTTCTTTTGCCGCTCAACTCAAAACCCAAGGCAGCTTCAAAGGTTGAGACGGCTGGCAAAGAAAAAAGAAGAAGAAAGAGTCGCATGAAATGTGGACAAGAAATCTTTGGCTGTTGCTAGAGCGATAAAGACAATGGACGTGGGATAATGGCTGGAATCGCTCCGAAACTAGTTTAGAACCTGAACGAGGTCTCAGAATCATTGTCCTACAGCCTCTACCCCTATTATGGTGAGTAGCTGGTCGGGCTAGGCTTCCTTGTCTTTAGATTGTATTCCGGAGTTTACTGCCCTACTGACCATGCGCTGCCCTGCTTTCTTTGAGGAATTTTTGAGTGAAGGTAACAGTGGATTGATACTCTGATTCCTACATACCAGACTTTGATCAATCATACATGATAGGAGATAAATCGTCTGATTAAGAAAGAAGGGTTCCGCCTCTGGAAAGAAATCACTGGTGCTCGATCGAGTGGGGCAAGGATTCTCTACAATGAATTCAAGAAATGGCGGGACGGGAAGCAGCAGCAGCTTCTACTTGTTGAAGCTTTAACGTTCGCGTTGCCTTTAGCGTTGTACCATTTCGGAGAGATGGAATCAACAGCAGACTGATTTGGAAGCTGTAACAGTCGTTGTTCTTGATTTGATGCAACAAAAAAGCGCTTCGCACCTTGTCTTGTGGACATGACTACCCTTCTGATTGGGTATCAGAGGCAGGTGCGTATATGAACAACTCGTTTTTCCTTTCGCTAGACCATCGTCTAACTATGGTGTGTTGTTAGGTCTAAAACAAAATCCCTTGGGGTCTCATGCGCCCAACAGAGTTAGCAGTTCAGTGAAAAACCGGATGAGGTGGGACGAGTAGGAGATCAAAAAGACTGCTACCATGCTTTTCCGTAGGTCGAGATTATTTAGTAGTGTGTTTGCGAAGGCGTTTTTTGATTCAAAAAAAAGCTGGACCACAGATATGAAATAAAACATCCTTACTTACTTAGAAGGCTAAGGTTTCCCACTGAATGAGGAATGTCGCTCTAATTCGAACTCTGCTGACGACGCACTAAGTCATAAATAAGGAGTATAATGCCAATCATCGCTCCCCGTAATGTAGTATGATCAATCAAGCCTATCGCTGATTGCGCGCCCGTTGATTGAACCCATGTCCGCTACAGAATCAAAGGTTGAAACTTCCAGGAAAAAACTCTTACGCCATCCGTACTAGAATGGACTCCCCCCTTCCCTAACGCGACATTGGCTGCAGGCTTGCTTTTTTGCCTAACAAAAGTCGGGACACCCTTCTCTTCTTAACACCTGTCCTTGCGGAAACAAGTCACAGTCCCTTCTCGACCAGACGACGGATGGCGAGCCCCACTTACGAGTGAGAACGCTAGCTATATGCTTAACAGAAGCTCCACGTACGGTTTTGAACAGAATGCCCGCTACTCGTACGATAGAAGCTCGGTTCGTGTTCCGCTTCCAAAGACCCGACTCCCCACTACATTGATGCTGGCTTTGAAGGAAACATTCGATGAGTAGGCGGGGACCCAAGACAAGAGGGAATGAAGATTTGCTCCACAAGGACTTACCTCATCAATAAAAAAAAGAAAAAGATCTTTCGCAGGCTAGAGATTTCTTGTAAAAACACTAGCCCCACTACAACTAAATTTAGAATTCGAATTTGCTTTTCATTATGCGCATAAGGGAGGAGCCGTATGAGATGAAAATATCACGTACGGGTTCTAATTCATATTTTTTTCGGGCACTAGAACGCTTACCACAACTTTAAATAATATGTCTGTCATTACGTGCGACTATCCCCACTATAGAAAGAAAAAAAGGAAAGAACTTCATTTTCATTTATACGAATAAGTCTTTTTAAAAGCATAAAATAAATAAGTAGTAAACATTTTGAACTAGGGTTCCCATACATGCAAACATAAAAAAGAAAACCAAACAAAGATAGTTAGCATAAATAGGACTCCAGTAAGCATCGGAGTAGATCTCTACTAAACAAAGCCAAAGAAAGTCATGCATTAAAACACACTACTTTGCGTCTACAGACACTTAGAAAAACCTTATAAAACTCAAAAGAGTCGACGGACTATTTATCCCCGGTCACCGAGGTTGACAGCCCGGACAATGAGGTACTCCTGCTCCGCCCGCAGCATTCTCAATCTACTCTCGAGGTCCCTTGTTCTCTGGTCCGTCGCACGGATGCGGTCTTCCACGACGGCTGGGTTCGCCGGGAGCAGGTGTCTCCAGAAAAGGTTTGTTAAGGTTCCCCGGCGTTGGCGCAGTTCGTTTTCTACGTTCTGTATTTCGTTTACAACTTGAGCGAGCCTTGCTGCATCTGCAATAGTAGCCATACGTGCTATTACTAAAATGAATAAATACATATGTAAAGGGAGGTTCCGCTCTTGGTTAGAGGCATCCCGAGAATAGAGTCTTCAAGTCAAGCAGGAAAGGTGGAGTCTGATCCTGTGACTGATGTGATGCTTGACCGAGGCTTTTTCTCAAAAGATTAAGCCGGGAAGGAAGATAAAAAGTCAAGGTCTTCCATAGTAGTATAGTAGGGAACATACAGTTCCTAATGGAGGAGAACCATAAATAAAGAAGTACTACCGGTGCTTTAAGAAACTCCTCAATAGATACCCATGGATCAAAGGCAGTAAAAAAGTACCATTTACAGTACTTTAGCCACTGCCTTTGCCATGGGCTAGCTGGATGTGGAGCTATATCTCCTACTAGTGGATCAATAAAGGCGACTAGAGAATCTATAACTGTCGAACGAGAAGAATCAATTCAACTGCTTTAGGTGAATCAACTGAGCTGGGTTTCGATACGCAGCATCATTGGAAACAGGTCTGGATGCCTTCTTTCATTTTCTTGGTTCCTTTTCTCGTTGAGCTCTATGTATTGCTCTAGCCGTTCAAGTGGGTTGGGCCGTCTCAGCATTGGTTACTAAGACGGGCTCGGCTCTTGAGACTTCTTTTGAAAGGGTTCCTTCAGCTTCTCCATGGCTGGTGTCACTTCCTTGTCCTCCAGACAGGGTCGTGTGGCACTCACACACGCAGGGTTGCAAGTCCGCCAACGAAGGTTGCGGGCACGCGCGCCGCCTCGAATGCACACTGCAAAACTGACGTAGATTAATTAATAGCACCTTCACGGCATCGAAGGAGAAGGGAGGGCTAAATGGTATTTAGTCTGTCTTTTTTGACCTAGGAATGAGCCAGTAAACCCGTGTTAGGTTAGGCAGAAAGCCATGAAGGGAAGTTCTTATGCCACGGAAAAAAAGTCAATCAGAGAGGTATGCAGTAACTCGACTGAAAGGAGAGTAGCGAAAGGGAGTTCCTATTACAGAAGGGGACTATTACAGGATGCTTTGCACACAGACTAGTTGCATCCCTTAGATGGCTGCCTTCTACTTACATAAGTACTCACTCTAGGAAAGGATTCATACCCAGCCTAGCCCTACCTCTGCTTTTAATGCTCGAATGTTGGAGTCCTTCGCTCAATACGTCGTCTAATGTCGTGATTGACTCGTTTCACTCCAGTTTACCGTAGCAACTACAGCAAGCTGCCTAGCTCACTGGCTCGCTGACTAGCAGAATTGACAACATGTCAGAGTAGGAACTGACAGCTAGGGAAGGCCTCTTCTCAAGAGAGTATGAGCCACCAACAGGCTGGAACCTGTTCGCTTGGCTGAACACCAATGATAG
>Ga0153958_1000184_pt1 | contig 14205 bp, 19 predicted proteins | sample TSFL042MetaG_FD_104719 | JGI IMG/M metagenome (GOLD analysis project Ga0153958, IMG submission 104719) | Attine ant fungus gardens microbial communities from Florida, USA - TSFL042 MetaG | ecosystem: Host-associated > Fungi > Mycelium > Unclassified | place: USA: Florida, Wekiwa Springs... | reverse complement strand
TACAAAAGAATCAGAAAAGCGAGCTTCCATCTCCTGTAGCTTGGCTTTGTAGGCTGGTAGGCTACCATTACTTTCTTCGTGAAGGGCGATTAGGAATTCAGCGAAGACTTGGTCGTGCAGGTTCAAGTGGTTTATGAGCTCCTGGCTGATTTTGGTGACGAGGGAGAGGAGTTCTAGGCTGTAGATGTCATCATCGGCCATGATTGAAGGGTGTGCACAAGACGTGACCTGCTGTAAGTATCTAAAATTGTGCTGAAAGGTAGGTGTGGGAAAGATCACAAATGCACAAATGTTCACAGGCCGCGAGTATCATTGCCGCTATGTCAGGAATAATCGTGAGACATTTTGTCGACGCGTAAAGCCCATCGATAAGTCTGATGAGGTGTTTAGCCATCTCGTTGATCGTGAAATCCTGACATTTTCATAGGGCATGCCTTTTTCCGTGATATTCAGTCCACCTGTTGCATCTCACAACTCGCAATTCGATTATTCTCCATCCTTGACTCCGGAGCCAGTGATTACGACCACAGAAGCTTCACTCGTCCACACAGCAAGCCCAAATCTTCCACAAGAAGTCGTATCATCCCCCATGATGTACGCCGTCCGTCTCCTCCAGGAATGTAAAATTGGCCATAGAAATGCCAATGTCCTATCTTAAGCACTTTTTCGAGACGTTCAAAAAAGATTCTATCATCTGGGTGGGTTTCATTCTCGTTCTATCTCTGTATGTTGCTCATCTTAAAATTCAATGAATAGGAATCTTATCAAGTGTCGGTCTTCACATGAACTCATTCATTCCATGGGCTACTACAGAGGTGGAAAAGTCTATCTCTGCAGATTATTCTCGTTTTGCCGGAAATAACGACCAAGGAGCAATGGCTCTTTTGTATGCTATTCTCGCGGCGAATGGATAACTTTCCGAGGTATCGCAGCAGTATGAGAATATGAGCAGAGTGACAATAGAGCGCAAGGCGGAGTACCGCAGCTTGGAGGGAACTTGGCTAGGTTGAAGGGCACAACGCGTGGTTCGGAGAGAAAAGGATCACGCAGTGTGTTAGGGTGTGTTCTTTTCTCCCTTTTTCTTTTGGAAATTGAATGATATCATAGTCCTGGTGGCTATACAACTCGGATCGAAATGATATCGCGAAAATCAAGACAAATTTGTTCTTTGTCAAGTTCCTTGTTTTACTGAAGGGGAATATTCACTTCGTCAAACTATTAACTCGCTTGTTTGTGATGTATGCAGCAAAAAACGACAAGGAACGCTCTCACCACCCTTCTGACGACGTTTCTCTTCCCGCCAAGACTCCAAGTCATTTGATCGCAGCAGCTCCTCCGCCACTGTTTTGCCCGGTCTGTAACTATTGGGGCAACTATAGGTGCGCCATACTAGATCGTAACCTGGATTGCGAAAAGATTCACCCAGAAATGCACTGTGAGAGGCGCACTGTGCAGTGGCTGTCCTATGAATACTGAACCACATCCAAATTTAGCTTCAGAACACTCTACCTTCTATGCCCCATTTTTGTCTCCTGCTCAGTGTCATGACTCGGCAAAACAGCTAAGTCAATATTTATTTTTCTTTTCTTTTCTTTTCTTTTAGTTTCTAAAGATTGGACATGTGAGATAGTTGGATGAATTGGAGCATATGGGACTTGACAAATAAAAGTAAAAGGTATATAAGTAGTGTACAGGGATTGAATGAGGACTCTCAAGTTCTTCTTGTCAACTTGGATAAGAAGTAGAGTTAAGTATTTACTACTCAATCCTTATATTAGAACTTGATTCCTTTATTAGCATTGCTTATCACAGGGCCTTGTCACTACTTATTCTCTTATCTTTCTTGGTACCTTGGTGATCACCACTAAGGACTACTATGATATAGTCAGGCCCTATGCTTAAGGGAACTTGATAGTCAGTTAGGGACTATCAATGGAGACATAGTACTAAGCTCAGGTATTGTATCCAAGACCTGACCTTACAATTGAGTGGTGTTGAGTAGATTACTTGTACTGTTCTTAGTAGAAATCTTGTGCTAAGGTCCATTGTAACTTGTACATGCAAAGGAATAACAGTCTATCTTTAAAGAACAGTCTAGAGTAAGGATCTCCTCCATAGAGTAATTGTATAATCCTATTATTAAGGCAGTAGTTAGTAGGATAATAGAACTCTAGCTAGATAAAAATCTTGTGTTTTAACAGACACAATATAACTAGTGAGATCAACTTTCTCTATTCAAATACATTAGGGACAAAATACCATATCTCTAACTCAATACAGCAATCTTATGAGCAACATGCTCAACTAATAACATGCTCTCATCAAACTAAGGGCAAAATTGAAAGAGAAAAAAGAGAAGATATATTAGAACTGTAAAAAGTTTGGGTACTTGATAACTATAGAAACAAAAAGAGAGAAGAGAAAAGAAGACAGGTTCTTTATGATAAATAGAAAGTATTGACTAGTAGGATGATATAGTATGGGAAAGAAAAAAAGAAAATAAGATAGTAGAAAAAAGCAAAGAAAGTAAAATGTTTCAGGTGTTGGTCATATCTTCTGTCCAACCATCTATATAACTTTTTTGCTATAAATCTTCCTGGCAACTCTCTCTGTTGGAACACTCCTTCTTCGCACTCTTGCTGTGCCACATTTTCCATGTTCTGCTTGTATTCTTTCTTAAATTCTTTGATTGCTTCCTGTGCATTCTTCAAATTCTCTCTTTCTTCCTATGTATCTACCTCCACTGTAAATCCTTTTCAGCATACTAAGTATTTATCCTTTCCTCTTACTCATCGCTTGTTCAGGATTCTCTCTATCTCCCATTCTTCTTCTCCTTCAATTATTACTAGAGCGAGTTGCTTCCTTTTCTACCTCTTTACCTGCCCTATGTATCTTCATATTCTACTAACGTTAACTACTGGGTGTATCTTTACTGTGCTAGGTAGTTCTAATTTAACTGTGTTCAACGATACTATCTCCTTAATTTTGTAAGGGCTAACATATCTCTCTGTCAATTTATCCGCTCTCTTTTCAACCATCTGATATTTCAAGTCCTTGGTGCTTAACATCACCAAGTCTCTTACTTTATACTCTTCTATGTCTGATCTCTTCCTATTGACATACTTCTTCATGTCCTCTTGTGCTTTCCCTAGCACTGCTTTTGCCTCTTCCTGTATTTCTTTTATTTTTTTGATGAATTTTTCTGCTCCCACATATTTCCCCTTCCTTCTCCCCTTGAAACCCATTCTAGGATCTTGCCTGTAATTTGCTTTAAAGGGCAATGTCTTAGTACTCAAGTGCGCCTTATTCTTGTAGGCAAATTCTGCTGTTCCTAACTATTCTGGCCACTGTTCCTGCCTATGGTCAATGAACATCCTCAAATACTGCTCTAGTTCCTAGTTAACCCTCTCCGTTTGTCTGTTTGTCTGAGGGTAGAATGCCATTGACAACTTTCTCTTAATCCCTAATATTCTGTTCAATTCCCTCCTTAACCCTGCTGCGAACTATAGTCCTCTGTCTGATATGATGCTCTCAGGCAGTCTATGCAGTTTCCACATGTTATCTCTAAACAATCTTGCTAATCCTTCTGCCGATGTCTTCTCTGTAGTTGGTATGAAGTGGACTATTTTAGTTAACCAATCCACTACTACTAGAATACTGTCATATCCCTGCGCTAGAGGCAACTTAGTAATAAAGTCTGCCAATATATGCATCCAAGGTTTCTCCAGAATAGAGTTGGGCATTAACTTGCCCACTGGCTATTCTGTGTAGTTTTTATTGTGCTGACAGGCATTGCACCCTTCCACATATCTCTTTACCTCCTTTGTGATTCCTGGCCACCAAAGGTTATGAGTGACCAGTTCTACTGTCTTCCATTGTCTCCTATGCCCTCCTATTAGTGTATCATAGTGTAGTCTAACAATTTCCACTCTCAACTTCTCGTCTTTTGGCACGTAGACCTTCCCTTCTTTATATATAATGCTGTCCACCTCTCTCTATTCCTCGTCTCTTAACATCTTTACTCCTGCCCGCTTTATTTCTTCAACTGCTTTTACCACTTTGTTGTCTTTCACCTTTGACTTTCTCACTTTCTCTAGTAGATCTACTTTGTCTACTATTATTTCTACTGCTTCTGTTCTTCTTATCTTCAGCCACTCTGGTTTTACTAACACCTCTTCTTTGTTGTCCCTTTTTACTCCAACCTCCTAGTCCAGCCTCCTACTCAGACTGTCTGCTTTTCCCATCTTGCTTCCTGGAATGTGCTTAAGCATAAAATCAAATCTTGATAGGTATAAGGCCTATCTTGCTTGTCTTCAGTTCAGCTTCTGCGCTTTCATAAAGTATTTGAGATTTTTATAATCTGTCCAGATCTCAAATTTGACTGCTGCTCCTTCTAGGAAATGCCTTTATACTTCTAGGCATCTAACTACTGCCAACATTTCTTTATTGTGGATCTCGTAGTTTTGTTCTGTGTCACTTAGAGATTTTGAAATAAAGGCAACTGGCCTTTACTTTTCATCTGAGTACTTTATCGAGAGTACTCCTCCAGTAACGTAGTTTGAAGCATTGGCTTCTACCCTAAATTCCTTATCTAAATCTAGGGCTGCTAGTACTGGTTTACTAGTGAAAACCTTCTTTAATTTATCAAATGTCTTCTGCTGCTCATTCCCTCACTGCCACTTCTCGTCTTTCCTCATTAGCACGTTCATTGATCTTGCTACTTGAGCAAAGTCCTTGATAAACCTCCCATAGTAATTGGTGAGGCCTAAGAACTTTCTGACATCTTTTACAGTCTTTAATGTTAGCCAACTGAGTACTTCTTCTACTTTTCCTTCCTCCATCTCTATTCCATTGGGTCCAATAACTACGCCCAGGAATTCTATCTTCCTTGCCTTCCACATGCATTTTTCTGGCTTGATGTACAAGTTGTTCTCCTCTAGCCTCCTTAATATTTCTTCCACAATCTCGTCGTATCCCTCTTTAGTCTCTGTTCCTACCAACACATCGTTTATGAATGCTGCTACTTTTCCCTCATTAATCAGGTCTCTCAGTATCTCATTCATCATCACTTGGAAAGTTGCTGGTGAATTTGTCATCCTGAAAAACATGACTGTCGGTTCAAACAAGCCTATGTGCATCATGAACGCCCCCTTCTACTTGTCCCCTTCTTTTATCCTTACATTGTTGAACCCCTACCTTAAGTCCATTTTTGTGAATACTCTTTTATTACCTATATTGTTGATTAACTCTGTAATTAATGGTAGCAGGTAGTTATTCTTCACTGTCTGACTGTTGAGATTGTGGTAGTCCATTACCATCTGCTTACTCCTATCTTTCTTGCCAACGAAAAATACTGGCAACATTTGTGGAGATTTTGAGGGTCTTATGTACCCTTTTCTTAGTTGATCCTCTACAAAGTTCTGAACCTCCTCTCTCTCATTCTTAAATAAAGGGTAGATCTTTTCCTTCCATGGTTTGAACATCTTCTTGAGATCTATAGCGTAATCCCAAATCTTTCTTGTTAGCATTCTCTCTGACTCTACCTTCCTAAATACCTTTCTCTACTTCAAGAATTTCTTTGGGACCATCTCCTTGATTTTCCTGTGGTCCTCTTCTATCTTTTCCTCTCTTTCCCAGTCTTCTTTGTTGTCTATCGTCCAACAGACAATTTTCTTTTCTTCCTTTGTCACTATCCTTTTGACCTTTTTCTTCTTCTAACTTCTCCCACCACACAAGGGTGGGCATCTCGTCATTTTAACTTCCCCTGTCTCCCAGTTTATTTCTGGGTTGTGGGCTGCTAACCATGGCATGCCTAATATCACCTTTGTCTTTCCCAGGTCACATATGTCCATTCTCATTCTTTTTACATAGTCTTTATAAAACACATTGCACTCTACTTAGTACGTAATGGCCCCTCCACTATTATTTGTGCTGTCTACATTCCTGACGACTAATGGTCTTTCTAACTTCTGCAGCCTGAACCCATGTTTAGCTGCTGTTTGCCTGTCTATGAATATTCCCGTTGTGCCACTATCCAAGAGCGCTTTTATTATTACACCTTTATGCATATCTATCTTCTCCACTCCAATGTTCAACCACACTTTCCTCAATATTTTAAAGGTTTTCCTGACCTCCTGTCGACTACCTTCCTCTCTTGCTGTACTTTTCGGTTCTCCTGACTGTATACTGCTTTGCTGCACCTTTGCCTCTCTGGGCTACACTGCTCTCTCTTCTTCTGCTGTGCCTCTCGAGTCTCTTGCTTATGTGCTACTTTGCTCCTTTCTTCCTTTACATGAGTACCAACTCATCTTCTCTCTTTTCCAATAGAGAACTACTCCTTGTCCCTAGTCATCTTCTGCATAGCACTCTCCTTTGCCACATTTTGGGCATTTCAGATATGTGATGACGGCCCCTTGACTGCACCATCCCAACTCTCACAACTCCGCATCTCGTGGCACTGTTAGTCCACAATACTACTCAGCTCTCTTCCTCAACTCCTCCCATGAGCTTCTTCTCCACTCCTCTTGCTGTGCCTTTCCCCTCATAGGGTGTACCACCTCACTTTCTTCCACTCTCCTTAGCTTTCTTTCCTTTTTCTGTGCTTTTCCTCTTTCAAGGCATGCTGGCTTTCCCTTATCTCCTTGGTACATTTTTTCCTCTGTAGGGCATGCCATCCTTTTCTCCTTCTTCCATGACAAACACCACCTGCACTTGTGCCCTTCCTCTCCACACTTAAAGTACTTTACCTCTACCATCCTCATACTTCTTATTGTCTTCTCTTCTACTCCATACTGCATCACTCTGCTACTCAAGATTTCAAATTTATTTTGGGGCATCGTTGCCCCTTTTTCTTTCTCATTTTTATTCCTGCAATTTTGGGCTAGGTGCCCGAACTTCTTACAGCATCGACACAACTTCCCCTTTCTCTCTTTTAACTCTGCCCTTAATTTAGCGAGGGCACACTTCTCATTGAGCAGGTTGCTCATAAGTTGGTTGTATTGTAATTGAGACATTGTAGCAACATCTCAGAGGGTATAGAGTTAATGATTGATCTCACTTATGCTACATCTATTGGGGCACAAGATCTTCACCCAGCTAGAGTCCTACTGCCCTACTTACTACTGCCCTAATAGTACTTTGTCTATCACCCAACAGATGGGATCCCTAATCTAGATAGCCTTCTAAAGGTAACTGTCACTCCTTTGTGTATACCAACTCACAATGGAGTCGCAACACAAGGTTTATACTAAGAAAGGGAATACAAGTATACTACTTAGACACTGCTTGTTTGTAAGGTCAGGTCTTAGAAATAATACTTGAGTTTGGTACTACCTTTCCACCTGCAGTCCCTAACTAACTGTAAAGTCCCCTTAAGCCAAGGGCCCAGCTATGTATGGAGGTGGCTAGTAGTCATGATGACCACTGGCCAAGGGTTGATAATGATAAGAGTAAAGATTGAGCAAGATCTAAGGTGGATAGTGCTCAGAGTATGGAATTGAGTTCTGGTGTCAGCAGCTAAAGTCTGATGACTGGAATTAAGCCAACTGTCTCTTTGTTCAGCATTTGACAAAGAGAACTTAATAGAGTTCCTGTTGAATTCCTTACACTACTTATACAAATATCTAACCTTAACCCTGTACTAAAGTCTTGTGCTTTCTTATGAGTCACTTTTATCCCACGCGTCCATTGATAAGAAAAAGAAAAGAATATTAAATAATGACTTAGCCGTTTTGCCAAGTCATGACAGAGAGATTTGGTAGGTTTTTAGAAAATAAAGTAGAATACTTAGAAAATTAGAAACTTAGTCACTCAAAATAGCCATTAAGCTCTAGAGCAACAGAGAGGGATAATGATGGGGGTATGATACTTGAGTTCCCCTCTGTGCCCTAGAGTATTTTATTATGATTACAAAGCAAAGAGATAACAAAGAAAGTGAGACAAAGAAAACCTCTGAATTCCCAAACATAGCAAGGCCACAATAATAAGACAGTACCCCTCCCAAACACTAGTATTATCACTAAGTCTTGACGACTCAAGGACCACTCGAGGAGAGTGTTTAGGAAGAACTCGATGGAGTTCTCTGTTGGATTTGACTACCTACTTATACTACTTTTACAAGTGGCTGTGCTCTACTATTATACAATCACATATCCTTCCAGAATGTTCTATGATCACATGATCTTGTCACATGATATGATTACCTAATTCCCATGCTATTTATATCTTGTTTTTGTTGTACAATTTGATGTTGGAGATCAAATGTTCAGATGCATGGGAAACTCTTTCCTTTCTAGGGCTCTCATAACAACTAGGTGACTGCTTCTCACTCTTCTAGTCCTACTCTGGAAATCCTCCCTCATATGATGGCTGGGTCTCTAGCCTCTTACTGGGCTGTAGACAAAGACGGCAATCTCGAGTTGTCTTGCTCTTAAGCATGTTATCTTTATCTAGCCTTTCTACTGCCTCTTTCCTCAGCTTCTTTATTTTTCTTTCTATCTTCTCTATGTCTTCTTGCTCTTCCAGATTCTAGTTTTCTTTCACTGCCGTTACAATACAACTCCATGGTGGCTCAACTCTCTTGATCTTGCTATAATTAGCCATCAGTGATGATGGCTCAGGTCTAATCATAACTCTTCTATGAATAATGCTACCAGTCACCAAGATATGATGTTGCTCGAGTTGCATTAACCCGTTTAAGCTCGCCTCTGCCCTTGAGAGCACTTCTAGAAGGGAAATCCATCAGAAATCTGATATGGGGCACCTGGGCAAGTGTCTATGAGATGTATATAGCAGTAGTCACAGCCACTACTCTGCTACTTAAGCTAGATACTTGAGTCCATGACTGGGCATCTGGAGGAATATCCCTGGGAGGCTGAGCTCTTCTCTCGAGCCAGTTATTCTGGTTATTAGGGTGCAAATTATCACTTATTTTGCCTAAACGTTTATAAGGTGTGATACTGGTAGGAAAGTTAATGCCTAATTCAATACTAGAGAAACCTTGGACATATATTTCAGCAGATTTTATTACCAAGTTGCCTTTGGCTCAGGAGTATGACTCAATTTTAGTAGTAGTTGATAGGTTAACAAAAATGGTACATTTTATTTCTACTATAGAAAAGACTTTGGTAGAGGGGTTAGTACAGTTGTTTAGAGATAATGTGTGGAAACTACATGAGTTGCCTAAAAGTATCATTTCAGATCAGGGACCTCAGTTTGTAGCAGGAATTATGTAGGAGTTGAACAAGATATTGGGGATTAAAAGTAAATTGTCAACAGTGTTCTACCCCCAAACAGATGGACAAATAGAAAGGATGAATCAGGAGTTAGAACAATAATTGAGGGTGTTTATCAATCATAGGCAAGAACAATGGCCAAAATGGTTGGGAATAGCAGAGTTTGCATACAACAATAAAGTATACTCAAGTACTCGGACATCGCCTTTCAAGGCAAATTATGGGTAGGACCCAAGGATGGGATTTGAGAGAAGAAAGAAAAGGAAATATGAGAGAGCAGAAAAGTTCATAGAGAAAATGAAAGAAATACAAGAGGAGGTGAAAGCAGTGCTGGGAAAAATGCAAGAAGACATGAAGAAATATGCTAATAGGAAGAGATCAGAAGTTGATGAATATAAAGTAGAAGACTTGGTAATGCTCAGCACTAAGAATTTAAAATATCAGATGGTTAAAAGGAGAACAGAGAAGTTGATAGAGAGGTTTGTAGGTCCTTACAAAGTACAAAAAATGTTATCAAATGTAGTAAAATTAGAACTACCTAGTACAGTAAAGATTTATCTGGTAGTAAATGTTAGTAGAATTGTCATGACTTGGCAAAACGGCTAAGTCATTATTTATATTTCTTTTCTTTTCTTTTCTTATTTACAACTACAAGAGGGAGTGCAGGAAAGTATCACATGACTTTGTCACAATGTCACAATGGTGTGATGGAGGGTCACAGATGGTCATAGTCACAGTGGGTCACATGACGAGAGTAACATGAGAACCATGAGAGAGTAAGCACATAGCTACAGTAGTAAAGTGTATAAGTAGTAGAGAAATGAGCGAGAACTCCATTGAGTTCTCTTTGTCAAACTCTGAACAAAGAGACAGTTGGCTTAATTCCAGTCATCGGACTTTAGACACTGACAAGAATACAACGTTATGTAGGACAAGTAGAAGGACAAAGAAAGAAGCAACTGGCTCTAGTAATAATTAAAGAAGAAGAAGAGTAAAAAGTAGAAAGAATACTGAATAAGCAAAAGGTCAGGGGAAAGGATAAATACTTAGTACAGTGAAAAGGATTTATGGTGGAATTAGACACTTGGGAAGGGAGAGAAAATTTAGGAAATGCCAAGGAGGTAATTGAGGAATTTGAGAAAAAATACAGATGGGATATAGAGAATGTAAGGAAACAAGAAAAAGAAGAAGGAACATTAAGAAGAGAAGAATTACCAGGAAGATTTATAACAAAGAAATTATTTGGATGAATAGATAAGAGATACAACCAAGAATATTGGGAAAGGTTAGAAAGGAATTAGAATAGATGGAAAGAAAGTCAATGGAAGAAGAACTGACTAGGTAAAAGAAGAATTATACTGGAAATGATCAAGGAAGAAGAAGAAATTAAGCAAGGAAATTTGGGGATAAGGGAATGGACAGATGAAGATAATAAAATGGGTAATATGGTTGACCCATACTACAAATTGTAAAGAAAATCCTTGGAACAAGAAAACTTAAGAGACGGGTGGTATCATGACTTGGCAAAATGGCTAAGTTATTTTTTTTTTTCTTTTTGTTTTGTTTTGTTTTATTTAGTTAGATCATTACTAAAGTAGAGCATAAGAAAGTATCATGTGACAATCACATAGTCACAAAGCATGACATCAGTCACATGTCACAGTCACAACATGTGATGAGGTAGACACATGAAGGATATTGCACAGCCACTAAAGTAAAATGTATAAGTAATATACAAAATCAAATAAAAACTCTATTGAGTTCTCCTTGTTAACTCTGACTTAGAGTAGACTTAAGTCATTGTGGCTAGAGTCTTACAATGAGCAGCATGCTCAAACAAAGACAATCTCTTACTAAACTGAGAAAAGAACTTTCAACTGTAAGAGATTTAGGTATCTAGCCTAAAATTGTAGGAACAAGAAGAAAGCAGAAAAAGGGGTAACAATGCCCCAGAATAAATTTGAGGTATTGTTGAGCAGGGTAATGCAATGTGGCAAAGGAGGAAAGATGATAAGAAGACAAGAGATAGTAGTGATAAAGTGTTTTAAGTATGGAGAAAAGGAGTACAAGTATAGGGAATACCCTAAGTGAAAGAAGAGAAAAGGAATAAGAAAGGAAAAAGCAACATGTGTGGCAATACCACAAAAGATGCAGCAAAAGGAGCTAAGGAGAATTGAGGAGGAAAAAACAGTGCATGTGGCTAAGCTATAAAAAGCATAGCAAGTAGAGTAGAGGAGTCTAGTGTATGTCTTATAACAAAAAGCACAGGAGTATTATGGGAAGGGTATTCCTGATAAGGTGTGTCTGCTAGAGCTGGAGTGGTATACAAAAGAGGTGATAGTGATATATATGGAATATAAAAAGTGGAGACAAAAAGGATATCATGTAGAGAAGAATAGAGAACAAGGAGTAATTACAAACAGGCAAAAGACAAAGAGAGGAAGACAGTGCGTCCTACAGAGAGAAAAGTGCAGCAAAGCAGTATACAACTAGAAGAGTCAGAAAGTGCAACAAAAGAGAAAAGTAGCCAAAGAGAGGTTAAGAGAACCTTTAAGATGTTAAGAGAGGTATGGTTAAATATTAGAATAGAAAAATTAGATATGCACAAAGGTATAACTATGAAAGTACTCTTGGATAGTGATATTTATGAATAGAAAGATAGTAGCTAGGCATGGGTTCAAGCTACAGAAATTAGAGAGACCAACAGCAGTTAGGAACATAGATGGGACAAATAATAGTAGAGAAGTGATTACTTACCAGATAGAGGTGAATGTTTATTATAAAAACCATGTGAAAAAAATGAGGATAGATATATGTGATTTGGGAAAAACAGAGATAATCTTGGGAATGCCATAGCTGGCAGCATATAACCCTGAGATAAACTAGGAAATAAAAAAGGTTAAAATAACAAGATACTTACCCTTGTGTGATGGCATAAAGTCAAAAGAAAAAAAAAGAAGAAAAAAAAAAGAGAGTAGCAACTCTAGAAGAAGAGAAAATTGTCAGATAGGTAATAAATAATAAAGAGAATTGGGGAAAAGAGGAAGAAATCAAAAAGGACCATAGGAAGATTGAAGAGTTGGTCCCAAAGAAATTTTTGAAGTGGAGAAAAGTATTTGGAAAGATAAAGTCAGAAAGAATGCTGATCAGGAAAGTTTAGGATCATGCTATAGATCTTAAGGAGACATTCAAACTGTAAAAAGGAAGAATATACCCTCTATCTAGGAATGAAAGAGAGGAGGTTCAGAAATTTGTGGAAAACCAGTTAAGGAAGAGGTATATCAGACCATCAAAATTTTCTCAAATATCACTGGTGTTCTTCATAGGAAAGAAGGATGGAAGTAAGAGGATGGTTATGGACTACCATAGTCTAAATGACCAAACTGTAAAGAATAACTGCCTATTACCATTGATAACAGACCTAATTGATAATATGAGAAGCAAGAAAGTATTTACAAAAATGAATCTACAGTGGGGTTTCAATAATATAAGAATAAAGGAAGGGAATGAGTGGAAGGGAGTGTTTACAATACATGTAGGTATTAATATTGAGTTATGAAGACTTAGAGTTTACCCTGGGTAGATATTTAGGAAGAACTCAATAGAGTTCCCTATTGTATTCTGTATACTACTTATACTACTTTTACATGGTCTGTATATAAAAGTCTCACAGTCACATGTTCTTCTAGAATGTTCTACAATCACATGACCTAATCATGTGATATGACTTAGTTAAGTTTCTTATGCTATCTATAGTTTTATCCCATTATATATCTTGAGGTTGTGGATTAACTGTTCAAAAGCATGGGAAGTTATTTCCTTTTTGGGGCTCTCATAATAGTAGGCTTCTTTGAGCCAACAGTAATATTCTTCAGAATAACAAACTCACTAGCCATATTCTAGGCAATAATGAATGAAATCCTAAGAGATCTAATAAATGAAAGAAAAGTCACAGTATTTATAAATAATGTACTAGTAGAAACAAAAACAAAGGAAGGGCACAATGAGATTATAGAAGAGATATTGAAGAGATTAGAAGAGAACAACTTATATATCAAGCTAGAAAAATGCGTTGAAAGGATGCAAAAGGGAATTGTATACTAGGACAAACAAAACCATGCTGTGCCAGCTCCCAATTGCATACTAAAGGTCTGAGGGGAAATAATCAAAGATGAAGGTTTATAAATAATTAGAAAATAAGAATTATACATAGCTCCAATAAAATATATGTTGGTAGTTGTGAAAGGATTGTAAGATCTCTCTAGATCGTTATTGCATAGCCTCTCTAAGGTGTCAACCTTTACACACCATGACAAAAGCTCCTCTGGAAAATATAGTTAGTTGATCACTCATGGATCCTCCACACTCAGTTGCCCCCTTGTCTGCATCCCCAACACCAAACCTTATAGGTGTGATGCAATTCAAGTGTGCACCTAGCCAAGCTTTCCCAGCCTGTTGTCCTTTCTGAAGCCTACCCAAGTTGCATCTGCATTTTCTCCCTAGATTGAGTTCTGGGTATATTCTGTGTTTTTCTCAAGACACTCTACTAGTCCCAGTCTTCTTACTCTCAATAGATCTGTATTTATGATTTCAGAGGCAGTGTAAATGGAGGTAGGAGTCAAGAGGTTCCTCTTTTCACCTAACTGTACACCAGATATTATATTAAAATGATTACAAAGCCCTGAAACTCAAGGAATAAAATATAAAAAGGAAACTATTACTACTTTTGATATTCCCTCAACCTCTTCTCATGCTAAGTCCATTCCAATTCCCAGTGATGACGTGTCCTTATGGTGACGCATCCTCTTCATCAACTTCTTTCCATCAAAGATGACACGTTGTTACGCCACTAGAGAATTTTCTGTGGAAATGTAGCATGGGATAAAAGTTATAACCCTGGATTTCGCTATTGGAATCCACTCTAGAGACTTCCTACAAGCCCCAGACATAATCTAGACCCAAGATTGGGTAC
>Ga0153958_1000183_pt1 | contig 14224 bp, 20 predicted proteins | sample TSFL042MetaG_FD_104719 | JGI IMG/M metagenome (GOLD analysis project Ga0153958, IMG submission 104719) | Attine ant fungus gardens microbial communities from Florida, USA - TSFL042 MetaG | ecosystem: Host-associated > Fungi > Mycelium > Unclassified | place: USA: Florida, Wekiwa Springs... | reverse complement strand
TCGCTAGTGAGCACAGTGCTCACAAGCCTCTTGGATAGCGGGCCCTAGCTGTAAAGGGGACTTCTCAGTCAGGAGAGACTGAGGGAGGAGACTAAACACCAAGTCCAGGTGTTTTGTTCAAGTTCTGACCTGTTAATTGGGCCTGTTAGCTACTATTCTTCCTTGTATAAGCTCCGTGCTGTCGTCCATTGTGACGGGTACACGCAGGAGATCAGCAGTTACTTCTTAAAAGGCTGCTTAGCTTAGGGGTTCCCTTCTTAGGGGCAATCATATATATTTTTGATTAGGGCAGTAGTTAGTAAGGCAGTAGGAGTCTAGACAGGAGAAGATTGTGCTCCTTGTTAGACATAGCCTTTAAAAGTTTGCCCTGGATCGAGAATCAGAACCAGAAACTGAGTCAGAATACGAATCATCACCCTCCCCTTTATCTTCACCATTACTATTACCACCACCACTGCCCTACGACATGTCGCGGCAACAACAACAACAACAGCAACAACAGGGGGAACCATCCTAGGCGCCTGCCCTCCGCCAACCACCACCACCAACTAGAGAGGAGCAGCTCCTCGCCATGATCGCCACCCTGCAGCAGCAGGTTAACACTATGCTCCTCCAACAGCAAGGGAGCCGAGTAGAGGTCGCAAGACCTCAAGTATTCAATAGAAAAATGGAGGAGATGAGCGCGTTTATCAACGTAGCTCGAATATACATCAGAATGAAGATGACGGAGGAAACAGCAACGACCTAGGTAGCCTGGGTGCTATCTTATGTGCAAGGGGGAATAGCGGAGGCTTAGAAGGACAACTTAATGGATGAGTTGGCCAAGAGAGAATCAGAGGTGGAAACAGTAGAACAACTGTTTTCAAAAATAAGAAACGATTTTGGGGAAACATCAGAGGAAAAGAGGAAGATTGAGCAGCTGAGAACAATAGAGCAGGGGGGAAGGACATGCGACGAGTACATTCAGGAATTCAAAAAAGTCACCAGAGGGAGCAGCTATGAGGGACGACCTCTCATCAAAGAGTTCAAGAGAGGACTGAGTGGAGTGATAAGAAGGAAATTGGCAGAAGCAGAAAAGCTCCTGATCACCATAGGGGAGTAGCAAGAAAGGGCAGTAAGGTTGGATAGGAACCAGAGACAGAGTAGAGCAGAAGAGAGGATGTTGGGAAGGAATGCGGCGTGCCCAGGGGGAAATGCGCAGCCAAGGAGAAGTTTTGGAGGGAGGTCGTACAGAGAAAAAGGGGGACAAATAACCTGGCAGGCAGGAGTTCTGCAGACAGGAGGAAATAGGGGAGGAGGAGGAAACATGTTTAATAGAGGAGGATATCAAATGGGTCCATGGAGAGACCCAAATGCAATGGACGTGGATAGAGGAACAGGAGGAGACAGAAAATGTTATCACTGTGGGAAGTTTGGCCACATGACCAGAAATTGTTGGGATAGAGAGAAAGCGAGAGTAGTGGAAACGCCGCAAGAGTCAGCAAAAGAAAATGGAGGACAGTGAGCTCTTGGCTGGCCTCCAATAATTTGTACAGTATATTGTGCCCAGAAAAATTGGGCAATAAAATTGATTTTTCAAATACCACTGAGAGAGCAAGAGATGTGCGGCGCTTACTACGGCTGCTAAGAGAAGTATAGATGAAAGTAGGACTGGAAAAGCTAGAGAGTCATAAAGGAGTGGCAGTTAAGGCGCTGTTAGATAGCGGAGCAACAGGTCTATTCATGGATACGACCTTTGCAAGAGAGAAGGGGTTCAAAATAGAAAGGATGAAGAACCCTTTACTAGTCAAAAATGTGGATAGGACAGTAAATGTGGGAGGAGTGATAACGCACCAAGTCGAGTGCAATATGTTCTTCAAAGGACATGTTGAAAGAGTCAGAATGGACGTGTGTAATCTAGGAAAGACAGAGGTCATACTAGGAATGCCATGGCTCGCAGCCCATAACCCAGAGATAGACTGGGAAAAGGAGGAGGTAAAAATGACGAGGTGTCCACCCATATGTGGGAAAGGAAAGCAGAAAGAAAAGAAGAGGAAAGAAAGGAAGGTAGAGAAAGACGAGGACGAAGAAACACTAAGGAAGTTGGTACCCACAAGGTTTTGAAAGTAGAAGAAAGTCTTTGGGAAAAAGGAGTTGGAAAGGATGCCAGTGCAAAAGGCCTGGGATCATGCAATAGAGTTGAAGGAAGGGTTTATCCCAAAGAAAGGGAAGGTATACTCATTGTCAAGAGAAGAAAGAGAGGAGGTACAAGCATTTGTAGAGGATCAGCTAAAGAAGGGATATATTCAACCATCCAAGTCACCCTAGACATCGCCAGTATACTTTGTAGCAAAAAAGAATGGAAAGCGAAGAATGGTACAAGACTATCGCCACATAAATCAGTGGACAGTAAAAAACAGATATCCTCTACCTCTCATTGCTGACATACTAGATGGGGTAGGAAAGAGGAAGGTCTTTACAAAGCTAGATCTAAGATGGGGGTATAACAATGTCAGGATAAAAGAAGGAGACAAATGGAAGGCGATGTTCACAACACACATAGGAGCCTATGAACCCACAGTTATGTACTTTGGACTAACAAACTCCTCTGCTACCTTTCAGACAATGATGAATGACTTGTTTCGAGATCTCATAAACCACGGAGATACCGCCACTTTTATTGACGACATTTTGGTAACTACGGACACAGAGGAGGGGCATGACGAACTAGTGGACGAAGTGCTCAAGAGACTAGAGGAGAATGATTTGTTTGTAAAGCCAGAAAAATGCAAGTGGAAGGTTAGAGAAGTAGAATTCTTGGGAGTAGTAATTGGCCCGAAAGGCGTGGAAATGCAAAAGGAAAAAGTGGAAGAAGTTCTCAACTAGCCGGCACCGAGAAACGTCAAGGAAGTACAAAAGTTCCTAGGCCTCGCTAACTATTATAGGAGGTTCATAAAGGACTTTGCTAAAATAGCAGTACCACTACATGTGCTGGTCAGAAAGGAGCAGAAATGGAAGTGGGAAAAGGAGAAAGAGAAAGTGTTTGGAAAGCTCAAAGCAGTGTTCACTACAGAACTAGTCTTAGCAATTCTGGATATAGACAAGGAAATGAGGGTAGAGGCAGATGCCTTGGACTATGTGACAGGAGGAGTGTTGTCGACGAAATGCGAGAATAGAAAGTGGAGGCCAGTAGCCTTTATCTCCAAATTGTTAAACATTACAGAGCGTAACTATGAAATCCATGACAAGGAGATGTTAGCAGTCATCAGGTGCCTCGAAGCATGGAGGCACTATTTAGAAGGAGCAAAACTGGAATTTGAAATTTGGATGGACCATAAGAACCTCCAATACTTCATGACAAGCCAAAAGTTGAATTGAAGACAGGCGCGATGGGCTTTGTACCTCTCATGATTTAACTTCACCTTGAAGCATGTTCCAGGGAAAAGCATGGAAAAGGCAGATGGACTAAGCAGAAGACCGGACTGGCAAGAAGGGGTGGAGAAGGATAACAAGGACCAGACGTTGATAAAGCCTGAATGGGTTAGAGGAGCAGAAACGATAGTGGAAGAAGGTAACTTGAGGGAAAGAATAAAAATGGCGCAAAAGGAGGATAAAAGAGTGGTAAAAGCAGTAGAAGAGTTAAAGAAAGCAGGAGTAAAAATGCTAAGGGATGAAGAATGGGAAATAGAGGACAGGGTAATACTAAAAGAGGAAAGAATATATGTGCCAGAAGGGGAACTTAGAGGGGAAATAATACGGTTGTACCACGACACCCCAGTGGGAGAGCACAGAGGAAGGTGGAAGACAACAGAGCTGGTCACCAGGAATTATTGGTGGCTAGGAGTAACAAAAGAAGTGGGGAGATACGTGGACGGATGCGATGCTTGTCAGAGGTACAAGAACCGAAGTGAAGCACCAACAGGAAAGCTAATATCTAATGCAATCCCAGAGAAACCGTGGAGTCACATCTCAGCAGACTTCATTACAAAGTTACCATTAGCTCAGGGATACAATGCAATTTTAGTAGTATGCGACAGGTTTAGTAAAATGACACACTTCATAACAACTACAGAAAAGACGTCAGCAGAAGGACTCGCAAAACTGTTTCGGGATCAGGTATGGAAGTGTCAGCGTCTAAAGTCCAATGACCGGAATTAAGCCAACTGTCTCTTTGTTCAGAGTTTGACAAAGAGAACTCGATGGAGTTCTCGCTCATTTCTCTACCTACTTATACATTTTACTACTGTGGCTATGCGCTTATTCTCCCATGGTCCTCATGTTACTCTAGTCATGTGACACCTTGTGACCTTCCATGACCATCTGTCACACCAATGTGACATTGTGACAAAGTCACATGATACTTTCCCACGCTCCACCTTGTAGTTGTAAGTCCAAAGAAAAAGAAAAAGAAAAGAAAAGAAATATAATGACTTAGCCGTTTTGCCAAGTCATGACAGGAAGCTGCATGGGCTTCTAGAAAGCATTGTATCAGACAGAGGGGCGCAGTTTGCAGCAGGAATAATGAAAGAGTTGAATAACTTGCTGGGAATTCAAACAAAACTTTCGACAGCTTATCACCCACAAATGGATGGGCAGACAGAAAGAGTAAACCAGGAGTTAGAACAGTATCTAAGGGTTTTTATCGACCATAGACAGGAACAGTGGCCAGATTGGTTAGGAACAGCAGAATTTGTGTACAACAACAAAGTTCACGTGGCAACAAAAATATCGCCATTCAAAGTAAACTATGGCCAAGACCCAAGGATGGGATTTGAGGGAAGAAGGAAAGGAAAGTACAAAGCAGCAGAAAAGTTCATAGAAAAGATGAAGAAAATCCAGGAGGAGGCAAAAGCAGTACTAGGGAAAGCGCAGGAGGAAATGAGGAAGTTTGTGGATAGGAAACGAGGAAAGGGCAAAGAATACAGAGTAGGGGACTTGGTACTGCTAAGTACGAAGGACTTGAAATGGCAAATGAAGGGGAGACAATTAGAGAAGTTGACGGAGTGCTTTGTAGGCCCCTATAAGATTAAGAGAATCATTTCCAGTAACGCAATAGAGTTGGAATTGCCTAAATCAATTAAAATACACTCTGTAGTAAATGTAAGTAAAGTACGACTATACAAACCACAAGTAGAGGGGCAGAAGAAGACACTACCGAAACCAGTCATTATTGAGGGGGAGAAAGAGTTTGAGGTGAAGAAAATCTTGAACAAAAGAATAGTGCAGGGAAAAGAGAAATTCTTAGTATGATGGAAAGGGTATACAGCAGAAGAAGATACGTGGGAGAGTAGGGAGAATTTGGGAAACACAAAAGAACTAGTAAAAGAGTTTGAGAGGGAGTATGGGAAAGAGGTAGAAGAACTTAAGCGACAGGAGCTGGAGGAAGAAGAGAAGAAATTTAACCAAGAATTACCAAGGGAGTTTACAGCAAAATTACTGTATGAGTGGGGAAAAAGAAGATACGAAAGGGAGAGAGGGAAAAGATGGGACAAAAATTGGAGTCAATGGAAAAATTCCTTGGGACGAGGAATCTTGAAGGGGGGGGCCATGTTATGAGAGTCCCAGAGAGGAAAGAGTTTCCCATGCATTCACACATTTGATCTCTAACATTAAGTTGTACAATGGGGTTAAGATATAAATAGCATAGGAGATTAGGTAATCATATTACATGACAAGGTCATGTGACTGTAGAATGTTCTGGAAGGACATGTGACCATGTAGTAATAGGGGTACAGCCACTTGTAAAAGTAGTATAAGTAGGTAGTTGAATCCAACGGAGAACTCCATCGAGTTCTTTCTAAACACTCACCTCGAGTGGTCCTTGAGTTGTCAAGACTTAGTGATAACAAGACATTATTCGATGCATTACTGCATAATAATGTCTTCGTCTAGCATTGCCAACATCTCATCTACTAACCACTCATTATCAGACCATGGCTGATAATAGTTGTAGTTCCACTCGATGTTCATAACACTATATGCTACTTTCCTATGCTTATCATGCAACTTCATCATGTGATGTCACATTGACTTGTGACTTATAATATGGTCATGGTCAGGTGATACTTTTCCATACTCCTTTTTTATATAATAAGTCTATTAGAAACTTTATTCAGATCTATCTCCATCAATTATTTGATAATTCTCACAGTTTTAACAACTATGAAAAGCCCTCAAAAAAACCTTTCAATCAATGCCAGTCATATCTCAAGGCAATCAATATTGGCTAAGATATTAGGCAAATTAATAGATAACTGTCATGACTTGGCAAAACGGCTAAGTCATTATTTATATTTCTTTTCTTTTTCTTTTTCTTTGGACTTACAACTACAAGGTGGAGCGTGGGAAAGTATCATGTGACTTTGTCACAATGTCACATTTTTTGGTGTGACAGATGGTCACGGATGGTCACGTCACAAGTCACAGTCACAAGGTATCACATGACTAGAGTAACATGAGGACCATGGGAGAATAAGCGCATAGCCACAGTAGCAAAGTGTATAAGTAGGTAGAGAAATGAGCAAGGACTCCATCGAGTTCTCTTTGTCAATTGCTGAACAAAGAGCAGTTGGCTTTATTCCGGCTTGGAGTTTAGCTTTCTTATATTCTTTTCCTTTTATCTTGAACTTACTACACAGAAGAGAGTGTGGGAAAGTGCCATATCACAAATGTCACACATTTAGTCACAGTCACATGACATCACATAATGGGTCACATGATAGGTGTGGGAAAATGGTACATAGACCATATAGTAGTTGTATATGTAGTATAGAAAATCTAACAGGAACTCTATTGGGTTTTCTTTATCAGTTGCTGAACAAAGAGCAGTTAGCTTAATTTTGGCTTGGAGTTTAGCTTTTTTATACTAGAAACCGAGTCAGAATACAAATCATCACCCTCTCCCTCACCACCACCATCGACCACCACTACCACCCTATGACATATCGCGGCAACAACAACAACAACAACAACAACAATAACAATAATAGGGGGAATCATCCCAGACGTCTGCTCCCTGCCAACCACTACCACCAACTAGAGAGGAGCAACTCCTCGCTATGATTGCCACCCTGCAGCAGCAGGTCAACACCATGCTCCTCCAACAGTAGGGGAGTAGAGTAGAGGTCACAAGGCCCCAAGTTTTTAGCAGAAGGATGGAAGATGTGAGCATGTTCATAAATGCAGCTTGCATATACATTAGAATAAAAATGACAGAAGAAGCAACAACGACCCAGGTGGCCTGGGTACTGTCCTACGTGCAAGGGGTGTTATCACAAAGTCTTGACGACTTAGGGACCACTCGAAGTGAGTGTTTAGGAAGAACTCGATAGAGTTCTCCATTGGATTGCACTACCTACTTATACTACTTTTACAAGTGGCTGTACACTACTAGTCCACAATCACATGTCCTTTCTAGAATATTCTACAATTACATGACTTGTCACATGATATGATTACATGAGTTCCCACACTATTTATATCTTGTCTTCGTTGTATGACTTGATATTTGCGATCAAGTGTTTGAATGCGCGGGAAACTTTCTCCTTCTTAGGGCTCTCATAACAAGGGGAAGTAGCAGAAGCATGGAAGGACAATTTGATAAATGAGTTAGCAAAAGGAGAGTCAGAGGTGGAATTAGTGGAGCAGTTGTTCACAAAAATCAGGAACAACTTTGGGGAAACATCGGAAGAAGAGAGGAAGATAGAACAGTTGCAGACAATAGAGCAGGAGAGCAGGACATGTGATGAATACGTCCAAGAATTCAAAAAGGTTGCCAGGAGGAGCGGCTATAAGGGACGATCCCTCATCAAAGAGTTCAAGAGAGGATTGAGTGGAGTAATAAAAAGAAAGTTGGCAGAAGCAGAAGAGCCCCTAACCACCATAGGAGAGTAGCAAGAAAGGGCAGTGAGGTTGGATAGGAATCAGAGGCAGAGTAGGGTAGAAAAAAGAATGTTAGGGAGGAATGTGGCGTACCCAGGGGGAAATGCATAGCCAAGGGGGAGTTTTGGAGGGGGGTCGTACAGAGGAAAAGGGGGACAAATAACCTAGCAGGCAGGATTTCCACAGACAGGAGGAAATAGGGGAGGAGGAGGAAACATGTTTAATAGAGGAGGATATCAAACAGGTCCATGAAGAGATCCAAATGCAATAGACATGGATAGAGGAACAAGAGGAGACAGAAAATGTTATCACTATAGGAAGTTTGGCCACATGGTCAGAAATTGTTGGGATAGAGGGAAAGTGAGAGTAGTGGAGATACCACAAGAGTCGGCAAAAGAAAATGGAGGACAGTGAGCTCTCAGCTGGCCTCCAATAATTTGTACAGTGTATTGTGCCCAGAAAAACTGGGCAATAAATTAAATTGTTCAAAAGACACTGAGAGAGCAAGAGATATGCGGCACACATTATGGCTGCTAAGAGAAGTATGAATGAAAGTAGGATTAGAAAAACTAGAGAGTCATGAGGGGGTAGCAGTAAAAGCTCTACTAGATAGTGGGGCAACAGGTCTATTCATGGATACGACCTTTGCAAGAGGGAAGGGGTTCAAAATGGAAAGAATGAAGAACTCTCTACTAGTTAAAAATGTGGATGGAACAGTAAATGTGGGGGGAGCAATAATGCACCAAGTCGAGTGCAATATGTTCTTCAAGGGACATGTGGAAAGAGTCAGGATAGACATGTGTAATCTAGGAAAAACCGAGGTCATACTAGAGATGCCATGGCTGGCAGCTCATAACCCAGAAATAGATTGGGAAAAGGGGGAGGTAAAAATGACAAGATACCTACTCATATATGGAAAAAGGAACCAAAAGGAGAAGAAAAGGGAAGTAAAGAAGGTAGAGAAAGATGAGGACAAAGAAACACTGAGGAAGTTGGTACCCAAGAGGTTTTGGAAGTAGAAAAAAGTCTTTGAAAAAAGGGAGTCGGAAAGAATACCAGTGCGAAAGGCCTGGGACCATGCGATAGAATTGAAAAAAGGGTATATACCAAAGAAAGGAAAGGTATATTCGTTGTCAAGAGAAAAAAGAGAGAAAGTGCAAGCATTCATGGAAGATCAATTGCGAAAAGGGTACATTTGTCCCTCCAAATCACCGCAAATGTCACCAGTACACTTTGTGGCAAAAAAGGATGGTAAAAGGAGGATAGTACAAGATTATTGTCATATAAACCAATAGACGATAAAAAATGGATACCCACTACCACTGATTGCAGACATACTAGATGAAGTGGGGAAGAGAAAGGTGTTTATGAAGTTGGATCTGAGATGGGGTTACAACAATATCAGGATCAAAGAGGGAGATGAATGGAAAGTGGCATTCACTACACACATCGGAGCATATGAACCCACTGTAATGTATTTTGGGTTAACAAACTCCCCCACTACTTTCCAAACAATAATGAACGACCTATTCCGGGACCTTATAAATCAGGGGGACACGGTGATCTTCATTGATGACATTCTAGTAGCAACAGATACAGAGGAGGAGCACGACGAGTTGGTGGAGGAAGTACTGAAAAGGCTAGAAGAAAATGACCTGTTTGTAAAACCAGAGAAATGCAAGTGGAAAGTAAAAGAGGTGGAATTCCTGGGAGTAATAATTGGGCCAAGAGGGGTAGAAATGCAGAAGGAAAAAGTGGAAGGAGTACTAAACTGGCCAACACCCAAAAACATCAAAGAAGTGTAGAAGTTCTTAGGCCTAGCCAACTATTACAGAAGGTTTATAAAGGACTTTGCAAAGATAGCGGTACCATTACACATACTGGTCAGAAAGGAGCAAAGATAGAAGTGGGAAAAAGAGCAAGAGGAAGCGTTTGGAAAGCTCAAAGCAGTGTTCACTATGGAGCCAGTTTTAGCAATTCCAGACATAGATAAGGAAATGAGGGTGAAGGCAGATACCTCAGACTATGCGATAGGAGGAGTGTTGTCAACAAGATGCAAGGATGGAAAGTAGAGGCCAGTAGCCTTCATCTCTAAGTCATTAAATACTACAGAACGGAACTACGAAATTCACGACAAAGAGATGTTGGCAGTCATTAGGTGTCTCGAAGCATGGAGGCACTATTTAGAAGGAGCCAAGCTAGAATTTGAAATTTGGATGGATCATAAAAACCTCCAATACTTCATGACGAGCCAGAAGTTGAATCGAAGGCAAGTGCGATGGGCATTGTACCCCTCGTGATTTAACTTTACCTTGAAACATGTTCCAGGAAAAAGTATGGGGAAGGCAGACAGACTAAGTAAGAGACCAGATTGGCAAGAAGGGGTGGAAAGAGATAACAAGGACCAGACACTGGTAAAGCCTGAATGGGTGAGAGGAGCAGAAACAATGGTAGAAGAAGGAGATCTAAGGGAAAGGATAAAGAAGACACAAGAAGGAGACAAAAAAGTGGTAAAAGCAGTAGAAGAGCTAAAGAAGGCAGAAGTCAAAACATTGAGAGACGAGGAATGGGAAATAGAAGACGAAGTAGTACTGAAGGAAGAGAGGATATATGTGCCAGAAGGGGAACTTAAGGGGGAAGTAATACGACTACACTATGACACCCCGGTAGGAGGGCATGGAGGAAGATGGAAGACAACAGAGCTGGTTACCAGAAATTACTGGTGGCTAGAAGTAATGAAAGAAGTGGGGAGATATGTAGATAGATGTGATGCCTGTCAAAGGTACAAGAATCGAAGCAAAGCACCGGCAGGAAAATTGATGCCCAATGTGATCCCAGAGAAGCCATGGAGTCATATTTCAGCAGACTTCATTACCAAGTTACTACTAGCCCAGGGATATGATGCAATTTTGGTAGTATGCAACAGATTTAGCAAAATGGTGTATTTTATAACCACCACAGAAAAAATGTCAGTAGAGGGACTAGCAAAGCTGTTTCGGAACCAGGTATGGAGGCTACACAGCCTCCCAAAAAGCATTATATCGGACAGGGGAGTACAGTTTGCAGCAGGAATAATGAAGGAGTTGAATAACTTGCTGGGAATTCAAATGAAACTTTTAATGGCCTATTACCCACAAATGGATGGGCAAATAGAAAGAACAAACCAGGAGTTAGAGCAGTACCTAAGGGTCTTTATCGACCACAGACAAGAACAGTGGCCAAATTGGCTAGGAATGGCAGAATTTGCATATAATAACAAAATCCATGCAGCAACAAAAAACTCACCATTCAAAGTAAATTACAGACAAGACCCAAGGATGGAATTTGAAGGCAGAAGGAAAGGGAAGTATAAGGCGGTGGGGAAATTCATGAAAAAAATGAGGAAGATCCAGGAGGAGGCAAAAGCGGCACTAGGAAAGGCACAGGAGGAAATGAAGAAGTTTGCAGATAGGAAATGAGGGAAGAGAGAAGAATACAGAGTAGGGGACTTAGTACTGTTAAGTACAAAGGACTTGAAATGGCAGATGAAGAGGAGAAGATCAGAAAAGCTAACAGAGTGCTTTGTAGGGCCCTATAAAATCAAGGGGATCGTCTTTAGTAACATAATAGAGTTGGAATTACCCAAGACCATTAAAATACATCCTGTAGTAAACATAAGTAGGGTATGACTCTACAAACCACAGGTAGAAGGGCAGAAGAAAACACTACCAAAACCAGTCATTATCGAAGGGGAAGAAGAATTTGAAGTGGAAAAAATTCTAAACAAACGAGTAGTATAGGGGAAAGAGAAGTTCTTGGTACAATGAAAAGAGTATATGGTAGAAAGCAATACATGGAAAAGTAGGGAAAATCTGGAAAATACAAAAGGGTTGGTCAAAGAGTTTGAGAGGGAGTATGGGGAAGAGGAAGAAGAACTTAGGCAACAGGAGCTGGAAGAAAAAAAGAAGGAATTTAGCCAGGAATTACCAAGGGAGTTCACAGCTAAACTACTATACAGTTAGGGGCAAAGAAGATATGAAAGGAAAAGAGAGAAGAGGTGGGATGAGAATTGGAGTTGATGGAAAAATTCCTTGGGATGAGGAATCTTGAAGGGGGGGCCATGTTATGAGAGCCCCAGAGAGGAAAGAGTCTCCCACACATTCAAACATCTGATCTCTAACATCAAGTTGTATAATGGGATCAAGGTATGAATAGTATAGGAAATTAGGTAATTATATCATGTGACAAGGTCATATGATCATAGAAGGTTCTGGAAGGACATGTGATTGTGTAATAATAGAGACACAGCCACTTGTAAAGTAGTATAAGTAGGTAGCCAAATCCAACGGAGAACTCCATCGAGTTCTTCCTAAACACTCATCTCGAGTGGTCCTTGAGTCGTCAAGACTTAGTGATAACAATGATCCTAAATCCTTGAGATCATTACACTACCCTTACCCTTACCCTTACCCCTACCCCTGGTGGGCCCTACCAGACCACTTGAGATTTCATTTTAGTTTAACTATTAACCCTAGCCCTAACCCTATTACCCTATTAATTCATACACTATGTCCACTGCTCTTTGACAAACAAACATATGTGATGCTTTGGAAGGAAGACAGACAAATTGACTCGTAGATAAAGATTGCTCAATTAAAGATTGCTCAATTACAGTAGTTGAACATATGCTGCTGTGAGCTGATCAAATCGTCCCGTGTTGTTATTTGATTAAATTAATTACTCCTTCTCATCACTAACCACCACAATCCCTGCACCCTCCGGAGTGTCGGGCCATCGCAACCGGATCCAAGTGCTAGTTTCGTGCGAATACCATACTTTTCCGTCGTTCCTAATACTCTTGGTGATCTCATCGATCACTCTGGCCGGCATTCGGAGAATTGGGCCAAGATGTAAGACAGTTATCAACAGAGAAAGAATGGAAAAAACTTCAGCAACCAAACAAAGTCAATCTGATGAAGAAAGGAGCGTACCGAATCTTCTCTTTCCACAAACTAGTGATCCTTTTTCTCTGCTCTTTGCACGTAGTCACTATGAGTTTATCAATCAGGTTCTTCGTTGTATCAAATTCTCTGTCAAGAAATGCTTGTCTCTCTTCCTTTGACTTGGTTAGCATCCTTGTGAGTTCAGCTAAGACATTGGACGACATGCTAATTGTTTGTGTTTGAGTTGGACTTTTCGATGGTAGCAAGGATATTACTGGCATTGTTGTGGCTGGAGCTTGTTGTAGCTGTGATTCTTGCTTTGTTGCGATTTCAGCTTCCATTCCTGAGGTCGACAATGTGATATTCGCCATTTTCTCAGAAACAGGTGAGATCTCCATTTTATCTGACAAGTCATTCTTATCATTCAATCTTTGAAAGGGATGCACTTCAGATATAGCAGACTCAGAAGACTGAAGAGGTGTTAGATTCGGCTCGGTGTGAGATTTTAGGTTGGTGTGAATAGTCGAGGTAGGTTCTTCGGAAGAGGCATTGAGGGCAGCCAAGACTGAGGAAGAGTGGCTCTGAGATCTTTTATCGCACTGTGTGGACTCCTGAACAGCTCGTAGTTTCTCCATGATATGAGTTGATTCAGAAGCCCGTCCGATGCGTAAATCTTTCTCTGCCATTGTGGCAAATGACAAAGTCTCCGTGATGTCACTGCCACTTAAAGACTCTGAGGCACCCGTCTTAACCATGTCTTCCTCCTGCTCACGTTTAACAGCAGCCAGGATCGAAGAAAAACGAGGAGCAGGAGACACTTGAGAGGCAGGAACGGGGATCGACTCGGTGATAAAATCCCCTTGGAACCATTGCTTGCCATCTTTGCGAGTGGGGAGAGCTGTTGAGGAAAGCAGTGGTATGGGTAGAGAGGCAATATTTGCGGATGGCGCAGGGGAAGACATAATCCGAGATAAACCAACGTCACAGAGCTGTCTGACCATTGATGAAGTCATAGATGCAGAAGGGGCGCTCTGCACTCTGATGGGTCCGCCACAGACCCTTGAAGACGTTGAACTTGTGATGTGAGTATTCCGTGACAGCTCCTCGAACTTTGCTGGTGGAGACGATGGAAGACTTATACCGACGATAGGTCTAGCAGCGTCACGAGAGATCACAGGGACAGCTGACCTTATCTCCAGGGTATCCGGTCGAGTAGACAAGGTAGATGTTTGCACACAAGGATCCAAACGAGTTTCAATGGTAGATGCAGATGCGACCACTGCAGGAGCAGGGGGCTGTTTGATTAAGTCTTCGCCAGCTACCTTGCATGCTCGTTTTCGTTTTCTCCTCAGGTCATCTCCCTCTAGTTCCCCTTCGACTTTCTCTTCTAACATTCTCTTTCGCGTTCGGAGCACATTTCCTCCCTTCTGCCTCGCATACGC
>Ga0153958_1000182_pt1 | contig 14228 bp, 19 predicted proteins | sample TSFL042MetaG_FD_104719 | JGI IMG/M metagenome (GOLD analysis project Ga0153958, IMG submission 104719) | Attine ant fungus gardens microbial communities from Florida, USA - TSFL042 MetaG | ecosystem: Host-associated > Fungi > Mycelium > Unclassified | place: USA: Florida, Wekiwa Springs... | reverse complement strand
GCTGGACTGCCAAAGATGCCACGTTCCTACCTTTCTGCTCGACGCCATACACCATACACGTTGCGAATGGAGATGTGACATTTAGCGCGTGCTGAACCTGTTGTAGAAGGATCTGTGGTGGATTCGAGGCTCGGCTCAGTGAGTGACTCAGTGTGTTCAAGTTCAAGTTAGCGGCTTTAAGTATACTAAGTATTCGGGCCGGAACATGACCCCACGGCCCGGGGTGGAATAATTGTTATACACATATTGATTGAATCCAGTGTCAATTCTCGAATGTCCAATTAACAAAGAAAGTCCTGCAAACTATGATCCGTGTTCCAAAAAGGTCGGCATGGTCTGTCCAACACCAGCCTGGTATACGTGCAGCAAATGCTGCGAATAAATAGAAAAATGAAATACGAATCGAGGGTGTTGTGATTTTGAACGGCAAACATGCAGAATATCACAATGGGTGCCGCATGAAGTGTGCGAGGTTTGGTATGAGTGATTTCACATGGCATGTCCATGCGAAGCGGTTGCCGATGATCCGTAGAAGGAATCAATGGAACGATGGAGATATGTAGTAAGAGGGGGACTGGGAGTTCGAAGTTGTTGATTCGAGTGCTGTGACGCAGCTGGTAGCTCTGTTGCAACGTTGTCAAAGGGGTTTGGCATCCCTGAGCTTTCATCTATCCCTCCATAGGGATCTGCTGCCGCATAAGATTCCCTAGATGGGTATGCGATACCATACACTTGGGGAGGGTACGCCCCTTGCGGGTAGTAGTCTTGACCTTCGTGTCCATCGCTCCCGTTTGTTGTCTGTCCATATACATCATACTGTGGATGAAGGTGTGCGGCAGGTGGTACGGTAACTTCCATGGTGTTGCTGACATGACTCAAGTCCGATAGATCTTCGATGTCTCCGACGACAAAATCTTGATCCTGAGAGTGTTCTACAGCAGGATCGAGTTTCTTTTCGAGGTACTCCATATCGTCGTCGTACGAGCGAGAGACGCGGCGTCTCACAATCATCATGCCGACTCCAATAATTCCAGCAACACCAAACAGACCGGCAATAGTGAATGTTCCTGCGACTGCTCCGGTGTTTGAAAAGAATCTTAATGAAGGTATCAGATACCGATCAGTAACAAGAGGTGTTTGATGTCTCACCCAGAATTGGAAGAGGATCCACTCGAGGGGGTAGCTGAGATTGTTGTTCCTGACGGATAACCAGCAGTAGTGACTAGTCCCGAATATCCTGGTGTGACGGTATTTTGTATAATTGATGTGGCTGCACCGACTGAAGCAACTCCTGGGGTGGAAGCAGCAGAAGAGGAATGCTGAGAAGAGGAAGGATGAGAGGAAGAAGAATATCTGTAAACGTACATCAGTGTGCATTCAACATTAACATCCCAAGATTGAAGCTTACGAAAGTGGAGTCCCTTGGTTTGTGATCTGTACCTGCGCTTGTGAAGTAGAGGCAGTGGTGGCACTGGTACTGGTACTGGCACTGGCGGTGATGGTCGAGGTGGGAGAAGGAGTCGAAGAGTCGGATGAAGTAGAGATCGTTGTGGGGTTGAACGTTGGCAGATTTGATGGTGTAGGAATAGGTGGAGGTGAGAGTGAAAGAGGGGATGGGACCGAGACTGGGATCGAGGGAAGCGATGTCGAAGGAGGCGAAAAACCAGTCGCCAAGGACGTAACAATGGGAGGCAATATGGACGATGAGGTCAGTAGTTGATTTGTGGGTATCACGTCCAGAGGTGCTCGTTTGCGCCAGGCATGACGAGCGCGGAAGTCACGAACATTCGCTGACTCTGCTAGAGCGGCGGTAAAAGAGAGTATGAACAAGAGTGTGGTGAAAACGAATGTGGAAGGGCGACACATGGTATAGGGCTCAACTGTCAAGGACGCTGTGAATTCGTGCCCGTCCGTTGCGTCGGCGAGATACAACAACGGGAAGATTGGTGATCGTGATGATGGTCGACGCAGTCCGCCGCCTTGGTTGCAGTAGTCATACAAGTAAATACATCCGGTCATTATTTGGCGCTTATGTACATACTTGAAACGGTTACCCGCGCCTGTGATTGAAACTGTCACCCTAGCGAATTAGCAAATCAATCGTGTCTGCGCAGCGCTCGGCAACGGAGTCGTGTTTCGCCTGTGTTCCAAGAACCCCCAACTAGGTACATGATAATCCAAACTCAACAGTCGTGTCGACCCACCAACGTTCCAAGTATACAATAATAACATCACTGGACGCGACTCCCTCCTTCATAACCCAATCTTGTCTTGGCAAATTCCTTGCTGAGAGTCTTCAATGATCGACTATTGACTTCGATGCAAAATTGTTGAAGCTGTCCATCTTCAATCATCTGAGTAACATCCTGTTGAGAGTGCCTGCGGTTGCAACGTCTCCGCAGTTTCGCAGTAACGATTTCCTTTGCCTCGAGTAAAAGTTAATGTCGGTTATTCTTCTGCAGGTTTCAGAATACCTACTTTATCACCCAGAGTAGGCCAGACTGGGAAGAGTTCCTTGATATTCCATGCATGGGCACCGATGTAATACCAAACTCCCTTGTACACAAGACCAAATAAGATCATCAAAATTTATCATAAATGATTGCGTAGGACGTACCCGTTTCACAGGAAACGTGAATGTGTGGAGAACCCTATCCTTGGGGCATTTCTCCACCACGTATTCATGAACTTTCTCGTTGGCGCCTGGTGTACCCCAGTCCATCAAGAGCGATTCGCTTGGTCCGTCCATCGAGAAAGGATCATAGACAAACGCCATGTTGTCGATAATCTGTAAATGGAAACAGTGTTCATCCATCTGTCCCAGGCTGATTATGTGCTATGTAAGTAACAATAAACCACGGGCGGAAAGCTTGGAACCTTTCAAGGGAGTATATCTGTGACAACATTAGATCACACCAGTAATATGCTCAAACTACTGACCATATCTTCATCGAGTTTCAGCCGTTCCCGAAGCCATTCCATGTCAACAAGGCAGATTACTTCCGCACTTCGCGGGCTGCGAGACGAGCTGAGCCTCCAGACATCGTCGTCTCCCCCAGAAGAGTGTCTTGCAGCATGCAGAGACACATCCACCGAAGGATCAGACCCCGATTTATTGGATGCAGACATCGTCTGCCGATTCTTGGGGCTAGAAATAACGCCGCTTACTCCTGCTGTTGATGGGCGAGAATATGATGTCGAGGCTGGCGACCTTTCAGGCACTGTCGTCATCGCAGGTGAACTGCGAGCCTTTCCCGAATTTCTGGGCCGAACGGTATTTCCAGAACCCGGACTATTAGAAGACGTATCGTTTCTGCGATTTCGACTGGAGGTGGACGCGGAAGCTCCAAGTTCCCCGACATGAGCTCTCTCTTGTGGCTCTGGTTGTAATAACAGTGAAGAACCTTCAATTGGGCTATCACCAAATTCTGTCTATGGGATTTCAGAACGTACTTTGCCGACGAAAGTAAATGTATTACCGTTAAGTCTTCTAAGAGATCACGCATAACCCGCCGGATATGTCGAAGTTTACGATGTGCAGCGCCGTCAAATCCAATTGCGCCTCGCGGGTCCGGCTGGCTCAGCTCAAGCAGGCGTTGTAGTTTTTCATTATTGGCTCTGAAGGTATCATTCTCCGCCACAAGATGGCGATGTCGAGCCTCCAGTTCAGCGGCTTGACTTCTGTGAACTGTGGATTCGTTCGCTGAGTCGATGGCTATTTGGTTGAACTCGTGGCCTATACGACGGAGTGAATCGGTGACTTGCATCCACTAGAAATCGCTGAGCGTAAGTGCTACCATGATATCGTAGAAATAAAGGAGTAAACACCTCTTCGTGAAATGCACGCGCTCTGGATAACGGGGAACGTGGTTCGCTGGCCATGAATGTCCTGAATCAAGCCAGATCTCGTCGACTGCCGAGCAATTGAATACCTTGTACGTAGGATGCATCATGATGACAAAAGGTAGATTGAACCCAAACATGTGTCACGGTAGCATTCCACATTCTCCCACTGGCAGCGCTCATCACGAGGCTTCTGCGTAACAGGCAGGTAGTCCTTATCGATGAGGCCGGCAAAGTCAGGTCAGCGTGTCATGACTGAACTGTTCAAGAGCATTTCTGGTATGGCAAACGTGAAGCATCCCGTTGTCGACGTGCACACCCATGTTTACTTGCCGCGCTATGCCGCTGAGCTTCGAGCAAGGACCTCAGCCCCTCGCATTTTAAATTGGACAAATGGATCTAAGGCTGAGGAAAGATTGTTGATTTTGGATGGAGAGCCAAGCGCTGGTCGTCCAGTTGGTCCTCAGGTATGTGCCATACTTGCACGCCCATTCACTGAGTTGAATAATTATATATCAGTACTGGGATCGAGATGAGAAACTTGAATTTATGCGAAGACATGGCATAAATATCTCATTCGTGAGGTTCGCTCTTCCTCAGTGAGCTTCCTTGCATGCGGGCTAACCGACCACTCTCGTAGTTCAGCTAATCCCTGGCTCGACTTCTTACCAGCCGCTCGGGCTCAAACCCTAGCTCAAGAACTGAACAATGACCTTGAAGAGTATTGTGCGACTTCCCCCCCTGCTGAAGGATTCTCTAGTGTGAAGTCGCTTTATGGTTTCGGCCTTCTTCCTCTTGTTCCAGGAGTAGAAGTATCCATCATTATCCAAACCATCGAGCAGCTCAAAAATCTCCCACACATCAGAGGCGTGATTATGGGAACCAAGGGCATCGGAAAGGGTCTTGATGACCACGCGTTAGATCCAGTGTGGGACGCTGTTCAGGCAGCGGGGCTTGTTGTCTTCATACACCCGCATTACGGTGTTGACAGTACCTTATACGGAGAGAATCAAAATGGACATGTATTACCACTGGCGCTGGGCTTCCCTTTCGAGACAACAATTGTGAGTAGGGTCGTTTCTGGTCATTGAGTGTGTGGTTTTGACTTGGAGAGTTTAGGCCATCACGCGCCTCATTCTTTCAGGTGTTCTAGATCGCTTCCCGGACCTCCGATTGTTATTAGCCCATTCCGGGGGAGCATTGCCTCAGTTATCATCTCGAATCGCTTCATGCATCCATCATGATCCTATCGTTGCAAATAGGTTGAAACACGATGCAAGATACTACCTCGGACAACTTTATTTCGACGCTGTTGCGTATGGTTCCGAAGAGTTGACCTTTGTTAGCCGAGCTATTTCTCGGGCATCCGAATTCCAAAGTGGCGGGGGGACCGTTGATGCTAAAGCTGGAAGTACAAGGCTCCTCTTTGGTACAGATCACCCCTTTTTCCCGCCTCTTGAAGCAAGTCAGAAGTGGCCAAGTGTGGAAGACAATTTGGCTGCCATTCGTGGTATGGCTGGAGTAGATTCTAAGGTTGAACATCAGGCCAACATTCTAGGCTTGAATGCGCTTAGACTGTTCGATCTTCATGACCAATTGTACGCATAATGCATAAATACACATTATTTAGGAATTTGGATCTTCAGGCTGAAATCTATGTGTTGTACTGATTGATGAACGACACTCGTGCTGAGAATGTCAATGTCTATCATGATACGATGAGTAAAGACCGTGGGGTTGCAAACAACCACTGACCGTTGACAGCACGCTCCTCAAGGTTAGCCTCGGTGATGTTGCCGCTCGTCTCGAGGAGGAACTTGCGTTTCCCCACCCACTTCTCTTTGAGCTTGCGAGCAACGCTCATGAGTTGTTCTCCTTCCATATTATCCAACATGACAATATCAGCGCCAGCTTCAATTGCCTCATCTGCTTCTGCTTCTGAACGAACTTCGACATCAAGCATCAAACTAAAGCCTCCCACTGCACGAGCCTGTCGGATTGCAGCAGTGATTGATCCTTGATGTAATGTTTCAGCTAGCGTTTTAGAGCATTCGTGAACTGAGGACACACCGCATGACCATATATGATTGTCCTTGAGCATGATCATGCTCGAAAGATCATGGCGGTGAGGGTCGATACCGCCCACAATCATCGCATATTTCTCGACCAAGCGAAACCCTTGGTGATTGTGAGCGGATTCAACAGTTCAAGAGGGCGGCTTACCTGGTGTGGTCTTCCTGGTCCCAGCAATGATACCCTTGTACCCGTGACTTGCCGCAAGGTCTTTGATGCGCTTCGATCTTCGAAGACGTAAGCAGATCCAGTTGATATATGAAAAGTAAACAACGCACTTGGTTGCAATTCCACTGCACCTCGCAATCATGTTCAGGGCGACACGTTCGCCAAGTAGAAGGTTCCTTGCCTTGCCTCGAACAGTAGCAATGTGTTTGATGGGCTCGAAAGTCTCGCCCTCCTGTACATGCCATTCAACCCTGCAGATAAGGCGTCAAAGCAGATCGCGGCGGCAAGGATGAGAACATACTCGCATCCAAGCTGTGTGAAGACTTCGGTAAAGAAGGGTCGTCCAGCCAGGACAGCTGTCTGCGTGCCTTTCCCAAACAGAAACGCCTCGCGGTGGGCTTCACCAACAACATAACCCCCATAATCAAAAGATGGCGTATCTTCTGCTAGCCAGACAGTGACTTGAGTTCTCCAGCTCGGAGGAAGGAGATGCTCATATGAGTTGGTAGTCATCGTCATTAGGGCCGTGATATCTCGGTGGAACGCTCCTGAGTCATCTGGTGAGAAAAACACATGCTGAATATACCCGATGAAACGATATCATTCAAAAAGCACATCAAAAAGATTGTATACGCTACAATAATGGTTAAGTTGTAACGACGACAAGTAGAGCGAGAGGGTATTGGAGACCGCGAAGTAATGTCCATATCAGTGTTCGAACGTTCATTACGCAACTATAAGAGCCCGCCATGTAGAGGAAAAATCCAAGCAAAGTGATCTACAAATGAGTGGTGACGAAGGCAGCGAAGGCAGCTACGGCCGTCAAGAAACCCATCTCCATATTTTTTCCGGCGACGGCAGCGCCACTATTAGTGGGGGTAGTGCTGACATCGGAAGTCGTAGAAGACGCTCCGGAGGACGTCGGAGTTGCCGTGGTGGACACAAACCTATTAGTATATGTCAGTGTGACGCAACAAAGTAAAACAGAACTACTGACAATGTAGAGGAAGAAGAGATGGAACCTGTGGAAGATCCTGCCGAAGAAGTCGCGGCAACGATGCCAAATTCGCCGGACTGAGCGAGCAAAGAGTTCAAATTTTCAGCATTTGCCGCAAGGTTGACGCGGAAGCCGGAGCCTTGAGGCCAACCTCCACTTGGAGGGCTGCAGACGATCGTGCCCAAGGTACCATCAACAAGCGCATTGAGGACCTGATCACCCTGAGGCATAACACCCTGGTTCTACGAACGTCGTTGGGATGATTTCATAGAGCAGCATGCGAAAACACATACGACGTTGGTCAACACTGCCGTGAAGTTCAACGGGTCGGTGTCGACGCGCACCCATGTCAGGGTATTGGGGCCAGAAGTTGTCCAATTCTGAGAAGTACCAGGAGAGGTGACCTGGTAGGCAAAGGTGGATGTGATGGTAGCTAGAAGGACGACAACAAAGGAGCGCATGATGCTTGCAGAATGGTATTAGGTGAAGGAGAAAGTGAAAATTAGCGCTACGAAAATTTCTTCAATGGTAAGGAACGTGGTTGTCGGCCAAGAGTCGCGTTTACATACTGCAACTCGCTTGACACGCCGTGGGAATAAATTTGGAACATTCAGCAGTGTGAAGACACAGTTACATAGCCTTCGCCTTTGATCAACTTCAGAGAGGATGCATCAATGTAATTATAGTTCTGAAACTTCTTGCGGCCTTCCGATACAGAATAAGAATCCTCCATGGGTACCGGTAGTGGATAGGCAAGAACAGAATGTCCGGCGTCATCGGAATCAAGCATCGGTCGCTCATTTATTTCGCGCGCCAGACATCGTCACAAAACAATACCCGACGTTGAATTTGAAAGAGAAGGTCATGCGTCTAGTCTGCTAGGAGCGCCCAGCCCACAGGTTTGTCATTGGATTAACAAACGTCTTCCAAAATGATCAGTGATACAGCAATGCGATGTTAAGCACTCGCCAACAACATCTCCGCGTCCTCCCAAAGATCACTTTGGTTCCATATGCCACACACGGCAGTAAAAATCATCCAGCAAGATGTCTCAGTCATGCTAATCTTGGATGACGATTCATCAGGAATTCTAGAACACCCGGCTTTTCGTCGGCGATCAAGTAGCTCCAGACAAGCCCGGGCTAGGTTCCTTAGTTGGCTCATGTCGTCTGCTGAAACAAAGTCTTCCACTTTGGTCAACAATGCAAACATCCAACGTGCGTGACTCTCGAGCATCACAAAAGTTGGATCTGCGGGGTGTTGCAAGTGAATGTTCATCCAGTGAGCGAAATACATGAGAAGGTGAAGGGACATGTTCTATGCATCAGTTCAGCTATAATTTGGTGAGAAAAACGTCTCATACGTACGTGATCAATCTTGCGTAGCAACATGGGAGTGATCTCACGAGGATTGCATGGCTGATCAGGGCCTAGGTGATTCGACGGAGGATTCATTCCGGACGCCGTCATCATTGTTGATGCAGGAGAGACGGGAGTAATTCGAGGGAGTTGGACTACTGATCGCAATGTATTTGCCGATTCATCTTCAGCCAATTCAACATCACCTTCGGAATTGATACGCCAAGTCTCATGAATTTCATTATGAAATTGGTCGTCATTGGTATCGTGCGCCACCTCTGGATCGTCACAGAATGCTCGCATGTGTCCAGAGAATCTGCTTTTTGACGACGGTTTCTTTGGTTTCTTTGGCGGATTCCATTCAGGTTCTGGTAAACCGGCGAGAAACTTCCACCAAAGATCTCTTTCTTTTTTGTCTGGCATCACCTTGCTGAATTCATCAGGACCGATGTGCACGTGGATGGTTGGTCGTGCTATATTCTAAAGACTACTTCAGCGCTCATCAGGTACGCAGGGCAGGCATGTAGTTACGTTTCGAAGATTCCGGAAGCGTGTTAAGAATGTAGAACGCCAAAGGTTAGAAGGGAGATTGCTACTTGTATGGCCGGCCCGCGCCACGTTGAGGACGGGAACAGGTTCTGGCACTTCGTACGGGTTAGCAACTCTCGTGACACGCGGGAGCCTCCGTGCATCGCGTCTATGAATGTGTTAGCAAAGAATCAAAGCCAAAGATGTCGCAAAACCCACCTGACCGTAAACAGGTACTCCATCCCATCCTGTGGTTCGCAGTCGAAGTCCATCGGCAGATTGGCCACAGGTAATATCTGTTTTCCGAAAGATGGTTCATCGTCATCTGAATCATAGTCCACATCTTCCCGTTTGCGTTTGGTACAGATCGAAATCATTTCGGCCATGCAAGAGAATGAGTGCTGGGATGATCCATGCCGTGTGAAATACGTAGTCATCCCCAAATGTTCTCTTTTCCAAACCAAATTTTCATCACAGATGTGCACATTTTATCTCCTGCAGGATGTCGACAACAAATATGACAGACATTGTAGCTGACGACGACATCGATACTGAAGCATTGCAAGCCAAAATTAATATGTCCATGTCATTCGCGGAAGATCTAGTATCATCCTGGATAAAGACCGAGCATAGAGCTAATCTTAGCAAAAGCACAGTGGATGCTCAAAAATTACTAGACGAACAACTACGCAGACCTCCTAGGTGTGTAGGTATGAATAATCTTTCTCCCAGTGTTAATTCTTGCGTAGACTCGGTGTCGGCGCTCCCATACCCGAATCTTCCGCAACTGCCCGTGGCGCTGCGCGCTTGAAATATCACTTGGGGAAAGGAAAGAAGCGTGCCCCTGAAAATGAGGCCTCCCACAAACCGGGGCATCAATCAGAAGAAGAGGAGGAGAGAAGGGGAGGGACAGTCAGGAAGAAAATGAAACTCGATCCGTTCGCAGGAAGATCAGAGACGAAAGCTAAATTCAATGCGAACTCCGGCACACAATCACTTCATGATCCGAGCACCCCTCATCCACAGGCGGAGGATGGTTATAGCAAGACCGAGGGTGGTGATCGGGAACAAGGCCATGATATCCTATCACTCAATGCGAGCATGATGGAGGAAGTATGCTCCTCTGCAAAGAAGAAACGGCAGAAGCATTCTGGCAACGAAGCGAATATGTTATCTAAAGGGCAGAGGAACCCCCAATCTCTTCCGCAGACGTCGCAGGCTGTTCCCTGCCAAGGTCAGCCTAGTAATGATCTGATTAATTCTGTTAGCCCACTACCCCCTCTTGGTGGCGCAACGTTTTCCGTCTCATTTTCGATACCCGGTCCCTTTTCGCCTGTCTTGCAACCAGGTGAGTCACTACTCTTGCTGACTTCATATTTGGACTAAAGCAGTAGCAGACATACAAGGACACCGCGAATGGGATGTCCCGGATATATCGACCCAATCTCCTGCGCCACCTCCACCTCCAGCTGCGCCACGAAGTGCAGAGGATCTGCATTTAAATCTTCCACTGCTAAACCTTGACGGTCCGCCGGTGCGAAGAGATGGATCCGGTAAGGATGACAACCCGGACAGTTTCAAAAAGAAGCACAGAAGACGAAAGAAGAAGAAGCATCCTATTAAAGTAGATGGTTAAGGTGTATCATACCGATCTATCATACGGTTTGTAATTGTCCCGCGATGCAGATCTGTATCTAATATACACGCCGAAAAACAAGGAGCCGAATCATGTACTACTTGGTGATTTGCTACATGCTAAGGGCCCATCGGTATCAAGTGTATCCAACCGTTCCGTGTCTGAATAAGTAAATTCCTTGGAGTATTGAAGAAATACATAATAGATATATTTCAGGGTACCGTGTGGAGGATCATTTCTTGTAAGACTTCATTCGTGCAACATTCCTTCCGGAATTATACGAGGGATGTCGTGAACTGTGTCCTGTAGGTCGTCGGCTGAGTGAAGAATGCTTGTCACCAGGACCCCTAGCGCTCGTACGAGAACTCTGTGAGCCCCGGGTTAGCGTGGCAGGTCTACGAGGGTGTCTCTGCTTGGCATTCTTAGAGCCAAAAAACGAGAACAGTCCCGACTTTGCCGGACTTCTCTTAGCTCTCTTAGCTGCGGCTCGTTGTTGGTTGTACTCCTCCAGCGCTCTAGCCTCACGCATTTCGCGAATTCCTGCTCTCCGCAGGGATTCATTTCCACTGAACGTGGCACGCCATTTGACCAGCCATCCATGGAAAGTCGACGGCTTTGGCTTGGTTCTGCGGCGACCGTCGGAGTGGTAGTGCTTTAATAATGTTACGTTCGCGGCAGAAGACTAGATAGAGATTACGGGCTTACTGATGACTTCCACTCGATTTCAAACTTCATCTGAGATAGTGGATATGCTGATAGGATGGATAGAGTTAGAAGATAACAAGTGGCTGCTTCCCGAATGTTGACCACGCCTAATAAATGATCTCCTCGTTGGGTCAGTAACAAAAGTTGCTGGCCAGAACGTTCCACTCCAAGCCAACAGCGGTAATTACCGATGTCGAAAACGTGTTTGCGGTGAGTAAAAAAACGTTTACTGGCCGTCACCTGAGGCCGGCATCTGCATATTTAGTTAGTACGCCTTGTATCTAATCTGTTTGGCATGTGGCGTACATGTTATCTCTGGTAGTTCCGCACGAGTTATCTGGCAAGTATTGATACCCCAGTTCCAGCTACAATGGCTGATGGCCAGCGGCCTACTAGCTCCCTTGGCGCAACAACACATCGCGCCTGCCTACTACGGTCCGTTGTGTTATCCGTATCCTGGTGGCTCCCGAGACAATGGCTCACTATAGCGTGAGACAATACATGTTCATGTTCTACCATAAACCTGCGAAAAGAAGCGGCTTTGGGTACATGCAGTTCCCGGTGCTTATCATTCTTGACGCACACGTCGAATCGGCCTTGTCACCAGAGAACCTGTTGCAGACAAATATTCGCAGGATTCTGTACTTTGGATGTTAGATTTGTTTTTCCTTTCTGAACTCGCGAATGAAACGGAGGTCTACCGTAACTAGGCAGGTACTTAGTAGCCCCCCTCACTATTTTCGAGCACATTCGGGAGTTATCACCGAATATATCGATGACGTCATATGTAGCACCAGCACTAGCAGCACTGCAAGCACAAACGCACAGACGTGCAGTCGATTGGCCCGGACCAGCGTCTCAAGACGATGAGTTGGTCGGGAGACTGCAATAACCGGTAAACATCCCAACTTCGCGGAGTTACTACTTATATCCGACCCACCTGCCTTATTCAGACAAGCGAAGGAAGAGCACAGGATTACTGCTGTAGCGTCCCCCGACGTCACGTAAGGTACACTTAATCGTTCATCGTCTCGTCAATATTGATTTCACAAAATTAAGTAGTTGTCATCCAGCGTTATGCCTGGTGTGGCGGTGAACGCGCCTGAATTCAGAAGCATTGTCCAATTGACCATGACGGCACTGCTTTCTTCCATCCCTCGTCTACGGCTCGAAATTGGCTGTGATCACGCCCTTCACCACACCGCCATTCACATCCTCCTAGGATACTGAAAAAATGGATACTGCAGACACGGCTACTCCATCCTCCGAGCCGTCCTCACCACAGCGTATGTGAGGAGGTACAAAACCAACCATGACTCCAGGCAAAACCTCAGAATTCTCGCAAATTACCAGACAAACCAGCTAAACAACATGGGCTGGAAGAACGTCGACACCATCATCGAGGGCAAGCTGTACCTCGGAAAGTAAGTTTGCCACTGGCCTAGCATGACAGTGCGGTAACATCCAGACTCACTCTCACCTACCTCATCTAGTATCCATGCAGCGAGGTCGTCACGGTCTTTAACGGAACGCCGCATTTCTCATATTGTCTCCGTTTGCAACGACCCCATTCCCGCTGAACTTCCCGAAAGTGGAATTACCTTTCTCAGAATTCCTGTCGAGGACATGGACACAGCTGATCTCCTCATATACTTGCCCGCGGCATGCCAGTTTATCGACCGCGCCATACAAGCGAGAGGGACTGTATTGGTACACTGCCTGCAGGGTTTATCACGAAGTGCGGCAGTAGTCGCTGCGTACCGTCAGTTGTCTCCACACCAGTCGGGAACCTAACTGACTGACTTCCTATTAGTCATGTACACGACACGCATAGACACAACATCCGCCATGGATACAGTCAGGCAAGGTAGGCTCCAGTTCGTTCTTGAATGGCTGCGCGAAGCTCACTGCTAGCCTATTTTTAGCTCGCGAACAAGTCTGGTTCAGTGCTGGCTTCCAGGAACAGTTGGTGCTTTTTGAACTCTGCAGATATGCCCCCAGCCCATCCTGCGGAATTTATCGCTCTTGGCGCGAGAAGGTCAATCAGGCCCTGCAAAGTGCTTGAGAAACTCGTTTCAGCGGATTGATCCGTCGCTTAATCAAGAAGGCATACCTGGACAAGTAAACCAACCTATCAATCTCCACAATTCCGTCATTCGTGCATACACTACGGAGTCATCAGACATTCTAATCAAGCCTGTAACACATAAGCATCGGGTCTCTCGTTGTATAACAGATCTTTTTGCATATTTTGTTTTCATACAATCTTCTTGTACTTCCATGTCGCTGTATCATGTTTCTGGCATCGCACTACCTACACATTCTGTTCTATGAATATAATTTGCCACTATGATTTTCAGGTCCCCAGGCCTGCCATGAAGGCTAATTGGGCCTTACGGACACGACCCATGATAAAGAAGAAACGAATGTCTTAGAAACACAGTGAATGAGTAAGTATACGGTACAGGCCATTGGCACTGGATCTTAATTCGAGGGTTGTAGAAGTTTAACCGATCATGACAGCTCAAAATGACCCGTTGCCGCCATGCTCGAAGCGCACGCTCGGCCAGCGGCTAATGAGCGAGACCCACGGAAAGGTGCTAGTTTTTCATATTAACCACATAGCCAACCAGCCATGGGGCAGCTGTCCAGATAGCAGTGTCAAAAATATGAGGGTCCGGGGAGGTACGGAGATGATAAAAGCCATATGTGAAAATAGATGCTGTGTGTCATAAATGGCTCTCCGTCAGCTGCCATGCAAAAGGATTTGATTGGCTAAGTGCGCCATGATGTAAGAGACCTTTAGGAAACTGTTACATGCCTTGGGCAGTGACTACTAGGTACATAGATCAGAATTGTGCCGTACGCCGGTATTTAGTAGGGTAACGGGATGCGCGCAGGCGGCAGGGGTTCCGGTTAG
>Ga0153958_1000181_pt1 | contig 14236 bp, 18 predicted proteins | sample TSFL042MetaG_FD_104719 | JGI IMG/M metagenome (GOLD analysis project Ga0153958, IMG submission 104719) | Attine ant fungus gardens microbial communities from Florida, USA - TSFL042 MetaG | ecosystem: Host-associated > Fungi > Mycelium > Unclassified | place: USA: Florida, Wekiwa Springs... | reverse complement strand
CACAACACGAATGTCAATGTCACTGGCGCGTAACGCAATTGTATCCCTTTACCCAAGCACCAGTTGGCCGACTGATTTCCGAACCCTTGATCAGATTAATGTTATCAATTGAGTTTTTCTTTGTCAAGTCTCCATGAAATGAGGGATGCTAGCACCGTCACCGTCTTTTACACGACTTTAATCTGCTCCATTACGAACGACGTCGCTCGTCATCATAATTTCTTCCGTTTTGGCATCATTGTTTCTGACAAACTTGGCTACCCGGCGTTCAGAAAAGTAACTGACTTTCTGACAGCCGACCTTGGATACCTAAATACTAGGCGGAAGGCATAGGGGAGCTATGGACATTCGCTTGATCAGGCGAGCGTTCTCAAGCAGGAGAATTGGGTAGGAAAGAGGTGTCTCCACGAAAATTCAGTCATCCGCCAGATTATGCATGCGAGAGAAGTGGGCATCTACGCATCTCAACCCCCTAACCTGACTCGCAGGCCAGATCAATGGTGCAATATTAATTAGACGGTCCATTTCAACCACTCGCCACCTACCGCCCAATGCCTTTGGCAATTAGATATATCCGAGTCATAATGCCCTCTAGTTTTTCTCTACATGATTCCACTGATATCATCGCGTCCGAGGTAGCTCAGTTATTTATCCAAGGCGTCGAGTATACTACTAAGTACCTTTCAATTGAATGATTAGCACGCAAATTTTGACATATACGCGAATCAAAAGGCCATCTGTATTCACCACGCGCTATTTCTCCCAAGGATTCCGAGTTGGCCCTCGAAGTAGATATTATGCAAAAATACAGTTCTAAGCAGTACAGTTATGCGCCCACAGACTCCATGGATGGCATATATCCCTCTCTCAAACTTCTTTCTAGCCTCCTGATCTCCTCAATAGAGGTTGCCTTTGCAATGGCCTGTTTGACCTTCTCGGCATCTTCTTTTGACATCAGCCGACCTGCCTTTCCTGACAACGCTGCTGGCTTGGGCTCGTCAAGAGTGACGGCTGCTTTTGCGCCTTGTTTCGAAACGGTGGTAGATATCGTCGTTGCAAGAGCATTTGGTAGGCCATCTGCCGTGAGGAATAAAGACTTCCCCGCCTCCCGCTCCTGAAATGTACGAGTGTGCTGAGCTATTTATCCGACCGCGCTGAGTTTCGAACGTCGTAGGCGCACCTTATCGCGAATCCTCTGAAAATCCAGAACTCTCAGCGATGGTATTCTCCACGCAAGCCACTCGCGATACCATTTCTTTTCCCTTACAGGGTTGCCCAGCAAAACAAGGTACTTCAACCCTTTGATCTCTTTAAGAGGTTCTAGATCGCCCAGCTCAGCGACGCTGTTACCCGTAAGGACTAGGGTTGTTAGATTTGGGACAGAAAGGTGGATTGACGGAGAGATCGAGGCAATTCTGTTGTTGGCAAGAAGGAGCGTTCGTAGTCTTTTGAGGAGGGGCAGATTGCCTAGCACGGTGATTGAATTATCTGTCAAATCTATGGCATCGTGCTGGTCCTATTCAAAATGCGTGTTGATATTACTGCCAGTATATAATGTAGGCCAGTGCTCATACCTTGGTCACACCCAAGTTTTCAATAGTTGGGATTTTGTAACCTTCGCTTGGGATGAATACTGATGGAAATACGGAAGATTTTTACAAGCTTACCTCGTAGATCGAGCTGCCGCTCTTTTATAGGGTTGAGGGCAGACGGGGCCTGCGCGAGCAGCTCGGGAGTGAGCTTAACCATGTCGACTCTAGTCAAGCGTAGGTTGCACAGTGCGTTTCAGACTCAGACACAAGAGGAAACACCACACTCCTTTAGACGCGACGCGCTCAACAGTTCACCAACTTGAACAACCCACTATGAAACCTGTATACCAGAGGCTCAATTTGTGCGTTCTATCGTCAACTATGTTCCTCCTGTTCTGCTGATTTTTTTCTTCGCAGATTTATTGACGGACAGGATGCCTACACATTTATCCCCGTAGAACCCATTGGAGCGCAGTCTCTCACCATACACAGGGCCACAGGCGACATAGTACTCAACGGTGAGCCGGCAGGAATCGCTAGTATTACAACTGAACATGACTCTGCGCAGCCCCCAACACACCTGTCCCTTCTACCGCCTCGAGATACGGAAAGACGATATACGGAATTCTTGGGATGATATCGCTGGCCCTTTGTGCGTGCTGACTTCCAGACCCTCTTCGTATATATTGAGTCAAACTACAGCGGAGTACGTGGTCGTGATGACAGGCCGTGAACACCGTGCGCGCCTCATGGGCCACGACATATACCGCGCTGCTGAATTTGATATACTGCCTCTTAATCCGAATGTCTCTGTCCAGAATCCACCACACGCAGTAGAGGGACACTTATTAGCGCTAGTTCGGTCGCATCTACTTGGTGGCCATTTCCTATTCAGCTATGGCTGGGACTTATCGAGGAGACTTCAAGTACAATGGCAAAACCGAGAGATGGACGAAAGAAAGGCATTATGGGAGGCTGTGAGTATTGAGATGCACTCTCGAAATCATGACGCTAACTGGTACTAGACTGACGATAGGTTTTTCTGGAACAAGTTAGCAACACAGTCACTTGTGTGAAACATTCGATGTTGATAATTTCTCGCAGATTTTTGCAGTCTAGGCTTACAGACACAGACATTGCGCATGATGTGAGTTACTTACATCAAGCAAAGTACGCGCATCTTATACTTTGGAATAGCTCAGTCCTTACATTCTTCCAATCATATATGGCAGTGAGTCTGCGTTTCAAACTTCTGCTCACGTTCAATCGCTGATGGCCTCTAGCATTCGACGTCCGCACTGTATATATCCATGGACACCGCATTCAGCTTTGCCTCATCAGCCGACGCTCGAGGTATCGTGCAGGCACGCGGTACTTCCGTCGTGGCATCGACCATGAAGGCCACGTTGCAAATTTCAACGAGACGGAACAAATTCTCCTGGTTGACGAGAATGCCGCGGGACGCTTATCTCCTGCGGAAAACTTTACGCATAAACTGAGCTTCGTTCAGATTAGAGGCAGTGTGCCGATTTTCTGGGCTGAGATCAACACACTTAGGTATAAGCCTGATTTGCAAATCATGGACCTTCAGGAGACGGTATCTTCTCTTTTCACTGTTGATAGTTTATCGTTCTTAACTCGTCACAGGTAGACATGATGAAGCTTCATCTCCAGGAACAAGTTGCAGAGTATGGTGGTCAAAGTCTAATCAACTTGGTGAATCAAAAGGGTTACGAACAACCGGTGAAGGAGGCATATGAACGTGCCGTTTCTCAAGTAGGTTGTTGTCAGGATCCCATGCCTCATGTTGACCTGTTTTTAGGTTGAAATCTCGGATATGAAGTACCAGTACTTCGACTTCCACAACGAGTGTAAACACATGCGATGGGATCGCATTAGTATCCTTATCGAGAAGATGGAGGAGGAGCTCGTCCAACAAGGGTATGAGCGAGTGATTCTTAAATGTCTGTCTATTAATGCAAATGTAGATACTTCCACCTTGACATGGCCCAGGATACTGTCGTGCGAAACCAGACAGGAGTGATGAGGACAAATTGTATGGACAATCTAGATCGAACGAACGTAGTCCAAGCAGCCCTGGCGAAGTGGACGCTTAATCACCAGTTGAAGACCATTGGAATGCTATCCGAGAACGAGGAACTAGATGACTTTGAAGCGTTGTCTAGAGGTTTCCGTGAGAGTAAGGCTGCCACTTCAATCTTATTTACCATGGTATACTTATTTGGTCTTCAGTGTGGGCCGATCATGCAGACTTAATATCGAGGGCATATGCAGGTTCTGGTGCGCTCAAGACCGATTTCACTCGTTCGAATAAGCGAACGAAAATGGGTGCTCTTGAAGATGGGTACAAGAGCATCACACGTTACATTAAGAACAATCATTTCGATGGAGCCAGACAAGTTTGTGTCTCCCAGACAGTTTGACTTCGCTATCCCTAACAATGTCTCAGGACGGATTTGATCTTGTTACTGGAGCATGGACTCCTCAGAAGAATCCAGTCACTGCTGCATCTTTGATTGCTGATACACGGCCATTGATCACCCGAGCAGTATGTGTGACACTCATCGACCGCCAATCATTAACATTACCTTTTGTCAGGTGCCTTACATCTTATCCTTCTCTCTTTTCATGATCTGTGCTGGACTCACGCTTCCAAGGACGTCTGGTGAGTTATCCACTATAGTATGTAGAGCAATTGACTGACGGGTATTCAAAGACTACTCGCTATTGTATTACTTCATGCTGTGGTTTATTATCACTTCGTTGGCCATCATGTTCATGATGGTGCATGGCATCGAGTATGTCTCGTGGCCGCGGCTTATTCCTCCCAGGGATGTCATACATTACGAAGGACCAGGGTTTCGCTCAGCTCACAATGGAAAGGGTTTTATCAGTCCTCTTGCTCAGAAGCTAGGTCTTTCTGGCCAATTGGATGGATTGGGAGCAAGGATACTATTAAATGGTCGTAAGAGGGCCTTGACGGTTAATGGGATGGAAGAGGGGACGAAGAAGAGAGTCGATTGAGAAGATGAGCGGTCTTACTACCCGAGAGCATATCAGGTGCCTGACCTTCTGGACGGCCGCGCTCATTTACCTACTTACCTTCATCCACAAGTTGTTTAGCTTTATTGGCCAAAGTATTGCACTCTTCCAACGGAACCTTTTCATTCAACGCTGTAAATTTGGTTGTCCAGTATTCTCTGTCGAATTGATTATTCATTGATCGCCTGGACTGAGTGGCTACTAAGTACTTGCTTCGTTGGTACCTTTGGTGGCTGAGAAAATGCTTCCAGAATTGAGCATTTACAATCTTACTAGATGGAAATTTTGGATTTTACAGCAATCGAAACTCCGCTGTGGCACCGTTATCCTTCCTCCTGTATACTTTCCCCAGTCATGCCTGGCATAAAACGCGCTTCCCCTGGCGCAGACGACGAGAAAAATCCTCTCGCAAATGTCGAACTCAAAGACGAGGATGCTCAAAAACTCCAGGACATCCAAAAAGAAATCCAACGCGTTGAACTTGTCGTGGGTGAGTATTATGACTGAAGGACATTAGCAACCCGAACTAACAAGGATTCTTCAAGAGCGCCATGCCATGCAAAAACTTACCCCAGCCTATGAAAAACGCCGTGCTGTTGTTAAATCAATAGACAAATTCTGGCCTGTCTCTCTCATGAACAACAGCATAATCTCTTTCCATGCCCAGCACAACATGGATCAAATTGCTCTGAGTTACTTGGAAGATTTATGGGTGACACGTGATCCTAAGGAGCCGCGGTGCTACACTATCGAATTCGTGCGTTGTTGCTGATACGGGCGAGCAATCCACACTAAATTCATGACAGTACTTCAAGTCCAATCCATACTTCTCCGATTCCGTCTTGAAAAAGGAGTATAAATACGTACCTCCACCGTCCGCTTCGGACGACAAACCTGACGCTGACGGCATCACGGACTCCATGCTCGACTTCTCCTGGGCCCGTGATGTACAGCCTTCCGTGAGTTCATGTTGTCCTCGTGAGTTCCGCTGGTAACCTTGTGGCAGGCAAATGCAATTCATTGGAAAGATCCTGAGAATGCATTGACCAAACTTCATCCTCGCGTGGCTGAGGATGATGGTGATGACGATATGCCTGCAGAGGCCGGCAGCTTCTTCAACTTCTTTGAGATAGCGGATGATCCCTTCGATGTGAGTGTTATTTGGTCGTTGCATATAATTACCCTGACGTCTTTTCATAGATTGGCACAACAATCGTCAACGAGATTTTTTCTGAGGCTGTTGATTATTTCCTGGGTAATGTAGCTAGTGACGAACTTGATTCTGAAGAAGAGGATAGTGAAGATGACGATGATGACGCTGAAGAAATCGACTTGGAGAAGCCGAGAGCAAAAAAGGCGAAGAACGAATGATCTTGCCAATATTTATCGAACTCTGGGACGACCTTGTCTGCTGTCAAGTTTATTTCCTATTGGCATATCCCACTCTTGTGGATGTTGTTACTCTAGTACACTAGTAGCGTTTTCGATACATCCAGTGTGCGCTTCTTGTAGTGACTGACCAGCACAACGTTCTAGTCAGGTCGAAGTTGCAACGTTGAAGCACCGATCATTAGCCTGAGAAGCAGTGTGCCACCTCAATTTGGAAGGTTAACATCGTCACTGCGTCGTGTCCTTCACGCTTCTGATACTAAATAGTCTTCTATCACCCGCTGCGAGCCCGCGTCCAGCTTATTTCGCATGTCCGCTCTACGCAGCAAATCCCCTTCAGAGGATCTTCGCAGCTTGCGCCACAGGTCCAATATTGCTAACGTGGAGGTCTCCTCTGGTCAAGCTGACATGTCTCTATTATCGCATCACCATAAAAAAGCTTTGTCTTCATCCTTGGATAGTATCCGAATATTACCTCGCGCCCCAGCAGGATCATCATCTGCAGAAAGCGAAGAAGTCGAGCTCACTTTATTGTCCGAGGAGGAGCGGGCGAGCGCTGCGCTAGATGGCGACGTGCAAACCCATACAAGGGCCACGACCATGTCTTCTAGGGATAGAAAGGCGATGACCTTGTTGATAATTCTTTGTCTGTCACTTTACATTTGATGCTTTCATTCCAGTTGACTTGACATTCCTTCACCACTAGATTTAATCCAAGGAATTCCAGTGAGTCATTTCTCTCTCGGATGTTGTGCCGGGAGAGATACTCACCACCCCATCAACAGTTGGGCCTTGCCCTTGGTATGACGCGTGGCCTTTTCCCTCTCACTCACTGACCTCCCGCAGGCTCCGTTCCATTCATTCTCCGCGAACACCTATCATATTCACAACTTGGCGTATTTGCATTATCCAACTACCCGTACTCGCTCAAGCTATTATGGTCTCCTATCGTTGATTCTATTTTTCATCCTTCCATTGGTCGTCGAAAGTCATGGATCATTCCCATGCAACTTGTGATTGGATCCTTGATGCTTTACATAGCAGCAAACGTCGAGAGATTGATGGAAAACGTACGTATTATCTATTAGAACTCAGGTCGCCTGCAATGACGTTCAATCAGCCCGCAGATAATGTATCTGAACTCACTTTTGTTTTCACGGCACTAGTTTTTTTTTCTGCAACGCAAGGTGCGCGTGTCCATACCACCTACTTTTTGCCTGAGCTTAGCAATACTTCATAGATATTGCTGTTGACGGTATTTTCCTTTTATTTACACTTTAGTCACCACTCATATCGGTTCAGGGTGGGCTTTGACGCTTCTCTCTCAGGAGAATCTTTCCTACGCCTCCACATGCCAGACCATTGGTTTGAACACCGGCTTCTTCGCATCTTTCACTGTCTTCCTGGCGCTGAATAGTGAAGCGTTCGCGTAAGCAATTTTCATACATAATCTGGGCTCATCCAATAATGATTTGCAGTGAGAGATGGGGTATTCCACGACTCATGTTGGGCCCATATCTCCGTTTTTGTAGCATTTTGTGCTTCGGAGTAACCTTTTGGTTGACTTTCTTTGAAACTGAGGTACTGTCGAGAAACACCTTAATAACATTGATGACAAACGATTATATTTTTAGGGAAAAGAGTCGGTAGATGAGTCAGAAATGACTGTTACGTCCGTTTATAAGACTATCTGGAACATCTGCAAACTTCGGCGTAAGCGGCCTGCCTTGGACTGTCTTATGGCTCACCTTTTTCTTAGACGTCCAGGCGCTTATGGTCACACATTTCTTTGCGAAAATTGGGTTTCAAGCCAATGATGCTGTTACCAGTCTGAAAATGATTGAGAAGGGTTTAGGTCGTGAGGATCTTGCCATTGTGGTTCTCATAGATTTTCCTTTCCAGATCTTGGGAGGATGGCTCGCGGCAAAATGGTCTAGGGGTGACAGGCCACTCCGTCCCTGGATATGGGCATTTTGGCCACGGCTAGCGTTTGCCTTCTTGTCAACGCTCATCGTTTACTGGTTCCCGAGGCCCCCGCTTTCATACGGATTTCTCGTCTATCTTGTCATCCACACTGTGCTACAAGGACTTGCATCGTATGTTCAATCAATGATGCGCTGATCGTCGCTGATTTTTCCCGCAGCACGGTTCAGTTCGTTGGGATCTCAGCATTCCACACCAGAATATCTGATCCTATCATTGGGGGCACCTACATGACGGTATGCGATACGCAGGGTTCTCCACTTTGTTCATCAATAGACTCATGCTTATTTAGCTGCTCAACACATTCACTAACCTAGGAGGAACATGGCCGAAGTACTTTGTGTTAAAAGGTTGGAGTAGATGTCCTACCGTAGAGCGTTACTGATATTCTCATGAAGGCGTCGACTTCTTTAGCGAGGCATACTGCGAAGTGAAGGATGCTAATAGTGAACTGCTTGTAAGAGGTATGCAGGAGTTGTTTATGCATAGCTGCTGCCTAATACCTGAAATTAGCTGCTGAATGTGTCTCCGATCGCGGTAAGGAGGTCTGCTTGGATATCAACGGAGAGTGCATCACGGAGCGTGATGGGTACTACTATGTTTCTGCGATATGCATGACTTTTGGTGTGCTCTTCCTGGTGTTGTATATCATACCCACTGCACGCAGACTCCAAGGTGGGTATCACGCTTTATCTCACCCTTCTGATTTACTCAGATACCCTACCTAGCCCTTCCCGTGTATAAATGGCGGATCAGCTCAGAGTGAGAGTAGTTGCAAAATTTGTGATACGTAGCTTGGACTTCTGATATTATTAGACAAGACAAGTAGTTGGTAGCTTTGGTGGCTGTCGCCTGCCCTAAATTCAGATCGCGTCCCTACGTCCTATTTTCCACGAAAACGTGCAAACCTGCATACCGCTGAGATTTTTCGAAATCACTCTTGCACTACCCAATAGCTAGTAGAATTCTACCATCGTTCTGCACTAACCACCACAGAACCAGAAAAAACATGACCACTACGACTATGCATTTTGGTCCCGAGTGGATGCGCGCGAAGTCACAAACTTCCGCTCGACCACAACCACCACCCTCGCCACCCCCTCTGGCAACTAATACACAGCAAACAAGCGCGTCAACTTATTCTGCGCTCGTTGCACCTGCCGCCCCAGAACCTGACAAACGAGATGAATTCCGTCCGTTCAGATATTCCAAGGAAGAGATGCTCAGAATCTACAAGGAAGGCGGCGGGAGGGGTGGTCTGGGATTAGAAGTAGAGAGATGGGAGGGCATCGTGCATGAAGTGAGCAGTGAACCCACAGGACTGCGCGAAATGGGCGACGCGGAAAAGAAGGTCAGGCAAATTGGACTTATAGTTTATACCTTCAGCCTCATTGGCTCACACGAGGCATGCAGCTTTTTGCTGGGCCACTTAATTCCGAACTTCGACGACGCCAGTCTAGTGACTTGATAAACACATTGTCATCACCATCTGATAGACCTAGGTTGAACCATTTGAATACCGGCGGAGGGAGTCCTATGCGCGGTTTTATGGGAAGGAGGAGAGATAGCACAGGTGAGCACTAGAAAGTCACTGACCCTATTATGATACTGATCTGTTTGCTAAGATCAAACGCCACTTGCAGTACCACGTAAACTGTCTGTATCCAACATACAGGCCAACTTACCGACCGCCGCACGCGACGGAACACTCATCTCCCCTCGCACTCGAATAGGCGGCTTTGCCACAGGTTTTGATGGTGTACTTAACGGTGGAGAATCTTGGATGGCTAGGCGACGGACATCGGAGAGCATGCTAAAAGCTGGGGTTCCTCCGGGGGCCCTCCAGCGAGGCAGAGAAGAAGATGTAAAAGGACTTAACATCAAAGAAGAAGTGGAGAACATAGGTGTCGAACGAAACACTGCGCTTCAACCCGACCTTTCAGGTGCTTCTCAACAATCATCCCTAACCCCTGATGCCCTACCTCCCGACACAAGCAGCGACAGTCCAAATCAGCGATCTGCACTAAGTACAGATTCTGTAGCCAGTCATATTGCTAGGATGAGTCTTAGTGAGAAGGAACTGTCCAATACGAACTTCTATCCCAACCAGGTGGCTGACACTCCGATGGTGGGTCCGCCACCAGGTCTGGATCCAGCTAGCATTGAATGGTCATATCTGGATCCCCAAGGTCAAGTGCAGGGTGAGTCCTTAACAATACCTTCACGAGCTCAGGATGTAACATTCTCCATCAGGTCCTTTTAAAGCTGATTTAATGCAGAAATGGTTTGACGAGGGCTATTTCACACCCGACCTTCTCACGAAACGCACTCACATCGATCGAGATTGGATTGCGGTTGGGATTCTTGATCGTCAGGCGACTTGCGGGCGATTATTTCTTTCTCAATTTCCGATATCCACCGCTCCCCCTGGTCTCAGTATCCGCACCGATTCTTCTTCGCAGAACTCCCCTGCTCATGATCAAAGTACATTTAGTGGATACCAGCCAGTGCCCACTCGGACTCTCCGTACTGTTACGTTGGACACATATCTTAATAGTGCTTCTCCTTCGGATTCCCCTTCTTCGTCCTTTGGTGGTGGCAGATTTGGCAATGGCTCTCCCGAGAGCTCTGCGTTAGGGGGTAGGGTTGGTGGTCTTTACACTGGTGACTCGGGATTAGGCACTCGTGCTTTCACCGGAAATCCAGGTCCATTCGCAGATCCAGTTGGGGACCCCCGTCCGTTCAGCGGTGTTGTACCTGGCAGATCCTCATCACTGGACACATTCAACACCTACAATAATAACAGCAACTCACCATGGCCACGGTCTGTAACGCAGAATGCACGGAATTTTGGCAGCAGCGAACATCCCCTTACGACTAGTTTCGGCATGATGTCCGCACCCGTGCCCGTTGCGCAGAGCCATTCTTTTACGCAGGAGCTCTCGTATAGCGATCTCAGGGGTGGTCTTGGCACTTCTAATGACTCGCCCATCGCGCGACATCCCATCGAGGCGAACGGGAGAGGCTTCGGCAACCTTGTCGACGGACCTAACGGCTCACCTTATGCGCAGCACTACCCCCAGTCGCCGGCTGTCCCACAGCAGCGTTCATCCACATCGCCATTTGGTGAAGTTCTCACTAAGGTCCCTGAGTCGCCTGAGGTGCTGACGCTAGCGTCTGCCATACAACCTGAGAACTTGTCACCGTGGGGTGCTCCTGATTCTGCTACTCTACGCCACCCAGTGGTTGAGATCCCCACACCATCCCCAGTCGCCCAGGCACCTCCAACAGCCTGGAGTCAACCCATGCAACCCACTCGTGCCCCCAAGTCGAAAGACCCTTCGCCATGGTTGAAGGCATCCCTAGGCGTCGTTGATGATGGGTGGCGCGAAATTCCTGGTCCAAACAGCCTCACAGTAAGCAACCTCGGACAGCATAACAAGATGTATGAGGAAGCAGATGAAGAGGACGTTTGTGTCTCACCGATCGGGGAAGAGGATGAAGAAGTTGCTCCTGTTCCTGCATCTGAGCCTGTGCTGGAGACACTTAAGCCAGCGCCGTCAGCCTCAGCCACCGTAACAGCCGCTGTGTATACTGAGCCCCCTGCATCCGCGCCCAAGGCCAAACCCAAACCCACTGTCCGTGAAGCCCAAGCAACCTCGGTACCAAATCCTGCGCCAGCTCCATCTGCGCCCGTCGTAAAGAGCCCATCTCCTGTCCCGAAGGCTGCATGGGCGACTGAAGATGATGCAAAGAAAGGCAAGAGCTCGTTCAGTCTGCGCGAGATCCAGGAGGCAGAGGCAAAGAAGGCAGAGGCACGTAAGGCGGCAGAGCGCGAACGGCTTTCACGTGCCAGTGTGCCACCTCCACCTGCCGTCATCGAAGATGTGCAGCCGTATGTCGCGTCGTGGGGACTTCCGACGTCTCAAGCAGGTACACGAGCAGCTGCGTTGCCAAAGGGTGGAGAAGTTGTGGGCACTCCTTCAACAAGTGCTCCGGTGTGGACAACAGGGAGTACGGCACCTGCAAAGAAGACAATGAAGGAGATTCAGGAGGAAGAGGAGCGTCGGAAGAAGTTGGCAGTCAAGGAGACAGTGGCAGCGGCAGCTGCGAAGCGTGGATATGCGGAGACTACTTTCAAGGTGTGTGCATACATTAAGGATCTGTAGACCGCTTCTTGATGCCCTTTTCAACACTAGGCTACTCCCAGTGCCCAGGCTAGTGGTGGGGTATGGTCAACCGTTGGTGCAAACGGGAAGACATCTACAGGTGTTCCAGCGCCCGTTCGCCCAGCCGCCACTCCTTCTACGGTGACCACATCCCGCCCCAATGGTACAGCCGTTCGTCCAGCCATACCGACCACCACGAAGCCCGCCCCACCGCCACACGTAAATGAGACTCCCGCTGCGCCTACACAAGATTTCCTCAGGTGGCTGAGTGACACACTCAAGGGACTCAACCAGTCTGTTAACTGTGCGTTCATTCTTCGTCATTAATATTTTTTCTCTTACATGGGAAATAGTGGAGGAAATAACCCAAATGCTACTGTCTTTCCCTCTCGACCCAGATTCTTCGACTACAGAGATCATCTCGGACCTGATCTATGCCAACAGCACGACGCTGGATGGACGACGCTTCGCAGCAGAGTTCGTTAAACGCCGCCGGGCCAGCGGTACAGCAGGTCCAGGAACGAATGGGAACGGGAAAGTGACTATCGCAGACGTGGTGAAGACAACGCCACGGACTACTCAACCAGAATGGGGCTTCAAGGTCGTGAATAAGAAGAAGAAAGGGAGGGCATGAGGAGGTTGTACATGACTTCTCGCGGTTACTTGGAATAGTCTTTCTATTACACACATCCACACGGCCCATCAGCATACAGAAACACTCAATCATTTGGCTTATGATCCATCCCAACTCGTGAATAATTTCGTGCAGTCGAGTACTAGCTTTTTTAAGCCTCGTTGCATAAAGATCCGATTAATGCAATCAATACCTGTCGTCTCTAATCCCTGTGTTGATACAATCATCCATTGATGTTGCATAAAATACATGTGATTCCACGTCTCTTCTACTGCGTTAAGATATGAATACAAAAGTAAGTGGAGTATTAAGTCGAATGTAATGATAAGAAAGTGACCATAACCAAGATATCATGCTTCAACATGAGACCACTCATCCTCATTCTCGCGCTCGCTCTCGTGCTCGTAGCCCACCACTACTCCGTCCTCATCCTCAGAGTTGCGAGGTACCAAACATGGAGAAACAGGATGAGATACATAGAGGGAGTTGCCTGCTTCTGGTTCGCTGGAGGGAGAGGAATGTGCGGGTCGTTCGACAGCCGAATCTGTCGCATCTAACACCCCCGAGGGAGGCACAGGCACGGAATGGGGGATAGCTACAGGGACAGAACTAGAAACAGGGATGTCGTTGAGGAGTGAATCAGATGTACCAGGATTGACCTCTGGATGTGGTATGTATGACGATGGCTCGACTTCCATCCGAGTGGCTAAGTCGACATCCTCAGCCTCCTCAATGCGCTCGATGACAACCATGTCTTCACCTGCTGCCTTTTCAGAGGTCGGGGGAATTACATCAACGAGTAACTCCTCTGGTTCCATCAATAGTTCATCCTGCGGAGCCGAAGCCTGAGGTATCTCTGCCACGGAGGGTGCAGTAGGAAGAGAAGCAGGAGTGGAGATGGAGGTAGAAGACACAACGCTTGGCTCCGTCACAGACGCGTTCGAGAGCCCGATGGAAAAGGAGATAGACGAGGATGCTTCAATGGTAGTCTGAGAGGAGTCATGTTCGGTAGTATTGTACAATTCCATAGGTCCAGTTTCGGCAGAAACTTTGACTGAACCCTCGGCAGAAGCATCCGTAATGGAGGCATCGACAGACTCTGAGACATTGCTGGGGACTTCATGGGTGTCTGGAGTGGGCGCAAGATCCACAGACCCCGGCTCCAAGGGTGAGGCACCAGTGTCAACGTCCATTGAATCAGCAGTCTCGGCATTTACGGGGCTTTGGGCATCGTGAACTTGCACCGACTCCACGACGGCAACAGGATCAGCTTTTCTCGCACGTGCACGTCCCCTTCGCTCTTCCACGCCTTTCTCAAGTTCTTCCAGCGCCTGCTCCACGCGCATCACAACCGCGCGCCTTGCATCTTTCACCACATGTGATCCGAAGCTAGGTACGGTGTCCAGTTCGGAAAGGAGCAGCGAAAGAGCATGCTCTTGTGCGCGGAGGGGCGCGTTCACTGGTGT
>Ga0153958_1000180_pt1 | contig 14297 bp, 16 predicted proteins | sample TSFL042MetaG_FD_104719 | JGI IMG/M metagenome (GOLD analysis project Ga0153958, IMG submission 104719) | Attine ant fungus gardens microbial communities from Florida, USA - TSFL042 MetaG | ecosystem: Host-associated > Fungi > Mycelium > Unclassified | place: USA: Florida, Wekiwa Springs... | reverse complement strand
TACTGAGACGACAACATTGAGGATGATCAAATGTAAGAGATGGGCCAGGCCTTTAGAGTGCCAGTCTGGTCTCGGGGGTCCGTCTCCCGGAATCAATAATAAATAACACAGCCACTGTGGGGAACCGACCGCGACCTGCGCATAATTTGGGGTGGACCATGCCCTCGCTTCCCCGACTTTGCGCCTGCCTGACTGAGCCCTCGTTTCCAACTTCGCGCATGCCCCATGATCATCGACTGAAAAAAGAAATCTCAGACCAAGCCTGAGTTACTAGACATCATATATGATCACGTGGCAGATTAGATAGAGAATTTCAAGTTGTACCGCAGTGGTAACCTTCAAGTCTCAGTATGAAGTATGTCGCACTTCTCAGTGGTGGGAAGGACAGCTGTTACAACCTGTCCCATTGCAACGTCCACGGTCATCAGCTTGTAGCTGCTGCAACCCTTTCTCCCCAGTTTGGTAAAGGTCGGCCCTCTAGTTTTCTTGCCTGATTGCCCCTCATGTACAGTCTTACAAGATGAAATTGACTCGTATCTTTACCAAACTGTCGGCCAAGATGCAATCGAGTTTGTCGCGCGTGCACTCGATGTTCCCCTCTATCGACACGTCATACAAGGTAACCCTATCGAGCAAAATGCAGAATATGGTTCACGCACTGCTGGCGGAAGTGGCGTGATGGGCGATGAGACAGAAGATCTCCATGCCTTATTAGGAGAGGTCAAGGTCAGACTAAAACTACCCAATCTCACTCTCAGTGGTTTCATCTCTACAAGGTTCACCATCCAGACGTGCAAGGAGTGTCAGTCGGCGCCATTCTCTCAAATTACCAACGCGTTCGTGTAGAACATGTGTGCGTGTCGTCGATACTACCTTTGGTTTATGACGTTCATGGTCAACAGCTGCCGTCGTCTCTCCCTCATACCATTAGCCTACCTCTGGCAACGCGATCAAGAGGAGTTATTGTCTGAGATGATTGCAGCTGGGATGGAAAGCGTGCTTATCAAAGTGGCGGGCATCGGTCTAACGGCGAAGCACCTAGGAAAATCCCTGCACGAAATGCAGCAAACCCTCGCGCGTTTGGTACGTCTATTTTATTTGCATAACTAAAAACATTAAACTTCTCGCAGAATACCCTTTACGGCCTACATGTCTGTGGTGAGGGTGGGGAGTATGAGACTCTTACTCTTGACAGCCCACTGTTCAAGCAACGTATCGTACTCCATGAAACCGAAGTCGTCTTGCATACGGAGAACGATGTTGCGCCCGTTGCGTATCTGCGGATTAAACGAGCATCACTTCACCCCAAAGAATCATCTACATATAAGAGAGTCGAAATTCCGCCACTCTTAAAGGACAAGTTTGCTGATTTGAAGGACACGATCGAAACTTCAGCTCTTAGATCCAACGGCTCCGGCAGTGCATATACACCTCCTACAGTCAGGACATACCACGTACCAGACCAGCCATCGATACGCGCTATGGGATCATGGCTTGCAGTTGGAAATATTCATACTGGATCACTTTTAGACTCGGAGATGACACTGGACCATGAAGTTCGCAATTGCTTTCTTCGATTGCAAGGTGACAGATTCGCAAATTAACATTTGTAGTTGTTTCATGTCCAGTCATGTTACAGCAATTTTGGAGTCGCACGATCTGCGCCTACCAGACATAGCCAACATCACACTTTTGTTACCTTCCCTCGCTCCCGAGATCTTTGCAACTGCGAACAAGGCTTACGCCGAATTCTTTGGTACCTCACCGCCTTCAAGGGCATGTGTCGGGGTAGATCTCCCCGAAGGAGTGCATGTGGTGCTCGAGTGCATTGCGCACAAAGAAAATTCTGATACCAAACGAAAAGCGTTACATGTACAGGGCCTCAGCTATTGGGCACCTGCTAACATCGGTCCCTATTCGCAGGCTGTTACTGTACGCTGAGCCATTTTTGTGATGTGATATTTTCTTTCTGACTTCCAAGTGCAGGTGGACCCGTATGTTTTCGTGTCCGGCCAGATCGGCTTGCTCCCGTCATCTTTGACGTTACCTTCTCCGTCCTCATTGGCTCTAGAAACAGCATTGGTGTTCCAGCACACAGATCGTGTTATTGGCGCAGCAAACAATACAGGGGGACATGTTGTCCTCTCGTTATACTGGCTCGTGGATAAGTCGGATGTTATACATATTCGACGGGCTTGTGGAAAATTTGGTGAGGTAAGTCGAAAGTTGTAAATTGCAGGCAAAACGAAAATCGAGATTGTAGGAAACGCCAGAGTTATTTCTGGTTGTCGCATCCCTCCCGCGCGGCGCGCGTATCGAGAAACAGGTTTTGGTGCATACCGGTCACTTCATGATCCCAGACGAAGACAACGAAGACACGTCTACACAGATATCTTCGACTCCCAGGTTCCTATCAGGTACGTGCACACGCCTCGAGGTCGCCTTGTTTTACTGACAACTGGCAGGGGATATTTCCTTCGAGCACATCACTGCGGCGACAACAGCCTCCATGATCTCTACCTCATCCAAACATCAGTTCTCCCAGGAGATCACGCAGATATCTGAAACGACTTCCACGTCAACTACCCTGCCCTTGTTTCATTGGCAGTTTTCTCGGTTTGACATACCAGGAGTCTCGCCATGCGTGGTTATCTGCATCCGCGGACATCCGTCGCCGAGGGATGCAATGGAACTCGTAAATTTACCACCACTCAGTGCATTCTGGGAAACAGCGCTTTCAGCGAGATTGTTTCACGGAGTCGACTTTGATTTTACCTGTTGTATGTTCAATTTTGAAACTCTTGGGATGCCTGTGTTAACATTTGATGTTCGAAAAGGGTCGTCGCTGTCGCACACATTGTTTGGAGGCAGGGGCAGGGAGATGCCCGCCGTCACGTCGATTCCCTGTCGGTATATCGGCACTCGGGAGAGTGATGAACATTGGGATTGGGCGGTGGCCTTTGTGGGCATACAATGATTTCTAAATACTGAACGTTCCACAATCACGATACATGCGACCTAGGCGAACTTCTTTTCGTTCGCTACGTCACCCAGAGGGTGGTGTGGATTTCTGGTGCGAAACTTTCCTTTGTCATTCCCTGCAAGCGCTCTACGGTTGCTGCGCCTTCACAGTCGGATACATATGATAATACGAGCAAATGAGAATGAGAATAGCAACCTTAGCAATGCACATGAAAACTTGACAACATTTAGATCCAATGTATGATACAGCACCTCCTCAACTCTATACCTGCACCTAACCTTGAGATGATCTTCACGGCGCCTCCTCAATATCGAGTTCCTTCAGCACGGCAAGTCCACTTCTCATCTGCTTCTCAGTCTTGGTGGGTGGGACCATGCGACAAGCAGCAGCGCCGATCAGTGTGCACAACCCGCCAAACCTCAGTACCCATGCAACGCCATTTTTACCTAGGTATGTGTCGCTGAGATTAGGAACGGGCCCAGTTGTAGGGTCGGAGCTGGATTCGTCCACAATTCGGAATATCAAGGAGGCAACAAGGGCAACCTGACCAGGGTTAAGCACCTGTGGAGCCACAGGGAGCAAATTCAAACTCACGAGGAACTGCGGCGTTACGATGGCAAGATTGTGAATGCCAAGAATAGTGCCTCCCGCTGGCCTCTTCTCACTATCGCTGCCCTGATCATGTGAATCGTCTTCAGAGGAGTTGCTAATCAGAGGATCTTCCTCGTCAACGTGGGTTGCCCCTTCAGGCAGGTGGGGAATTCTGGCATGCATCTCTTTCAACAGCTACATTTCCCCATAACTCAATTAAAGCCTTGCTCAAAAAGAACGCAACTCACTTCCATAATAATGGCAAATGGCACCCAACATGCCACAGCCCAACATATTCCGATCAAGCTGATCACTACTGTGGCTTGCGTGACAGTGCTAACCCAGAACGTAGAGAACGTTAGCAGCGTGAACAACAGCATAGCCGCTGCCCAGATATCCCGGAGGAGCCATGGCATCCTTGGAAGTCGCGTGATACCGTCTCGGCGCCACGTGTGGAGTCTATGGCGGAAATGTTCGATCTGAGCATCTTCATCATCGCCTTCTACAGGGAGGAGACGACGGTCACGCCGCACAAAGGTGGGAAGTATGCTACCAGCAAGAACCGCCACTATGATTGTTATGAACTTATGCTCAAGAAACATCTGATAAAACATACCTATGCTGTGCATCAGCATTGCAAACTCACCAGTGCGAGTTGCTAGCTCGTTGTCTGGCTCCTTCCCAGTCTCGTATGCCATCACTTGACCGACATAGGTAGTCCTGGGATGGAATAAACAATGGAAGAGAATTCAATCTAATCTAAGGATACGCACGCGTAGAACAAGAATGGGAACCTGATTCGACCAGTCAGCGTGCCGACGTTGCAAGGGAGCCACATATTTTTACGCACCATCCCATGAATGCAAAGAGCTGGACAAGACATACCCTTCTAACAGGTCTTGGAAGCGTCGTAATTGCACTGTAAAGGTTTTCCGAAACTTCACGAAACTTGCCACGACTGGAAGGTGAGTCAGCTTAAAAGAAATCCCATTTTAATCCCCTGACCTCTGGCTGGTCTTCCTTTCTGTAGACGCCTTCTCCTCATTAAAAAAGCAAGTCATCCACACAGTGACGACGAGGATAGACATGCTAACGATGCAGAACTTTCGGAACTGATCGCCTCCCAGGAACTTCAGGAAGGGTACCTTCGCAAGAGGTATAAACCCTAGGAATTACATCAATACAATGCTGGCGGATAAACACGGGCAGCGCCATACCAGACCCATAGCCAACAATGTTACCCGCTTGCGTCATCCTGCTATGCCATGCATTACCGGCATTGAGTTGATCAGGGGGAGTGATATCGAGAAGAAGGTTGCGCAGGGATGCTTGAAGGGCGTTAAGTGAAAAATCTAGAACGTAGAACGCAAAAACAGCAATGCCAATGGCAACCTTTGAGACCTAGCGGACATGAGAAAGGTGGACGGTGAATAGGGAATTTGAAAGCACCTGTTTTGTGCGCTCTGGATCCCAGTCACCAGCGCCTCCGCCAAATATGTCAACAATGAAACTGGCCATAGTCGTACAAAATCCTAATGCTACCATTGATACTGCAAGAGCAACCGTCGATAGGGCCACCCAGTATCTCCGACGGTACTTTGACGTGGACGAATCCGAGATCGCACCTGGTGAACCGTTGAATTGGCCGTTGGATATACCCAACAGAGAGCGTACCTATTAGAGGCTGTGCAACGAGACCGCTGATAGGACCAGCAAGCCAGACCAGGCTGGTAACCTGTTCTGATATGCCCAGTGACAATAGAAGGGGTGTTCCGTATCTATTGGAAAGGGTGTATTAGGTATTGATGGACCAGAAGCGTAAAAGGCTCACCCTAGCTCGACTGTCCATGCGATCTGGGCCCCAGCCATGGATATACTGAGGGTGATGAGGTTCCATGTGCTCAACCGGGTGCGCGGTGATTGCTCCTGGACAGAACTGTTGTTCTGCTTTCCGTTTCCTTCAATAGCCTGGTATGATGTTGGTCCGGGGGTCTCCTGCTGAGTAGTAGATGTTGTACGCTGTCTGTGGCGCGCTGGCCATGCTATCTGTGAAGTTGGGTCGGGGTCCGCGTCGGCATTGTATGACATAGACATTCTACAAGGTAGAAACCAAGAGCATTAAATGCAGCGAGGTAAGACTACCAAGCTGAGGTTACAACTGGCAACGTTCCCTTTTGTAGAAATACCAGTCGCAAACAGCCACGAGGCCAACAGTAAACCGGTACTATCCGACTGACATTCACCTCCCCCATATCTGAAGCTGGATCTCGGTGTCATTGGGAGCTGTGCTACAATGTAAACAGACTATGCAGGTGCGTATACAACGTGTCCAGACCGAAACTACATAATTTCACAACAAATGTTGAACAGCTGATCATGATACGTACAATGCAACTTGAGTCGTACAACAAATCCATCTCATATCATCCACGAATAGATGCCGTCGAGGGTCCCCTTTGATGGCTTTGTGGCAGGTCCGGAATGGGAGCAGGAGGCGGATGAGAAGGTGAGGACTTGGACGAGAAGAGACTCGGTAGTCTCCGGCTTATGGCTGCTGCGGTGGATGATGTTGCAGTGCGAACCCCCTTTTTAGGTGGTTCTGGGAACTGTGTGTACTGCGCAGGGGGTCCAGTATATGTTTCGGGTTCCTCGTATCGAGGGGTATCCGATGACGATGCGCGTGCGAGAATGGGAATCGTCGTAAGGGTAGCTTGCGTAGGACGTGCACTAGTTGGGTTTGTTCCAGACCTATTTCTCGGCGCATCTACCTGAGGAATCTGGGGTTGCACGGCTAACGGAGACGGTGTTGTGCGAAGCTGTGCAGCAGAAAGAGAGGGTCTTAAGCTTTTCCGAGGTGATGTTGACCCGATGATGCCCATGGAAGTTAACGCAGTGATATCATCACCGTTCGCTGATGGACCCGCTGAAGTGAAGTTTATTCCATTCTGCGATTTATTGTCTGTGGATGATGTTCCCGCGCTTCCACTACGGTTTCTCCTCATGTATTTCTCTATCTCGTCTGCATCTCGCTCCCGCATTCGGTTCACAATCGGTGACAGCGAACTTGCTTGCGTCAGCGGTGGATTGAGTGTAAGTGCCTGTGAAGGTCCAGGGGAGGGGAAAGTGCCCGTACTGCTAGCAGAAGACATGTTATCAGATCGCTGTGAATGGGAGTGGGTATATTGGTTGGAGGGTGACTTTGAGGGGTGTGATGTTGTCGATGATGCAGAGAGGGATGAGAGACTTGTTCCCTGTCTTGGCCCAAGCCCAGCACTATCTATATCTCCGCTATCAGATGTCGCAGTAGTACGACTCCCACCTGAACCACTCCGCATTCGAGGCATGTTCATAATACTCGGTGGTTTTAACGGGGTAAGTGGCGGCTTGTCGAAGGGAGGAACACAACCCCATTCATTGCCTCGAGCAGCAGCTTGTGCAAATACCATGCGTCTGGCTTTCTTGTTGGACTCAAATTGCAGACGTGCGGAGTCCTGCAAAGTGTCCTGCGTGCCAAAACTGCATCACTGTTAACTACATAGTACGTCGTATAAGAAAACGTTAAACCCACGAATATGCATAATCAGATGCAGTGAATCCGTCATTGTTCCGAGCTGAAAATTGGCATCCCCGTTCAATCAAAAGTTGGACAATCTGGAGTCAGTAAATCAGCGGGAGGCACAATGATTTAGGTCAGATGTTCGTTACGGACCGGAATATGACCCCAAGAACTTGCACTGGTAGGGTCTGCTCAGTTCCAAGCACAGATAGTTTGGGAGTAACTTACTAATGGAGAGGGGTATTCCCTTTATTATCTGACAGGTCGAAGTCGGCGCCCAAGTCACACAGCATCTTAAGAAGGGATCAGACAAAATATACTAAGGTTCAGAATATGATCGGATTTCGGGACCACTCACACGAACTATCTCCTCATTTCCTTTGAGAGCGGCCATATGCAACGCCGTTTTCCCTTGTATGTTGGACCAATCGAGAATCCAAGGGTAACGCTCATAATAAAGTCTTGCCATACGAAGTGCAGCACCCATGAGATCGATCTGTGAGGGACCTGGGGCGTACGGGTTAGGTGGAGGAGGCTTGAAGTCAGCCAACAGCATGAGAATGGTGTTATTCTCAGAGTCCTGATAGATAAAGGGTCAAAGGCTTTGGGGGACAATAATTATGGCAATAAAGAGTACACACCCTGCTGAGTTCTTCATCATCATGCCCAGCGGTAAGCAGAAACTCGAAAATTTCTTCATGGCCCTGGACAGCGGCCCAGGCTAATGATGTATAGCGCTTAGGACCGGGGTCAGGATTTCGCATGTCTGTTCTTTGAATTAATCTCTTGACGAGGAAGAGATTGTTCTCTATTCATGATGGTCATTAATGACAAAACAGAGTCGACAGAAACAAACCTTTAATTGCTTTGCGGAGACGCACGGTAGCATCCTTTTCTGCCATGTACAGAGAAAGCGGTTGGAAGATGGAGAGGATGAAAGGAACAATTACCATGTAAAGCTGGTCGACCACGTGACCATATGTTTCCCTTTCGTGCTGGCAACTCCCAGGCTTTTATTACTAGTGGTGTCATGCCAAAGGTCGTATCTCGCTCAGCGGTTTCATCATCCACAGATGGTCAGTCGCATCCTGCCACATGCCTGTTCCCTTCAGCTGCTTATTTTCTTAGCACGACCAACGGCATCAGCCGCAGCAGCTCTCAGGGTGTACTGTAAGTACTTGCGTTGTTCCACCAGCGTATAAGCTCAGGCGTCCCTTGCACAGACTGCATCTGCGGCGAGTTTATCGTACGTGTCCACAGTTGCGCTCGGCATGCCATATACTTACGCTATATTTCTGACAGCTCGTGATCGACAAGAGCCTTCAAGCCCTTCCTAAGCGTCAGACCGATGGCGCTACCATCATTCGCACACAGGATAGTGGTAACAACCAGGCAATCGTGTTTAAATTAAACGCTAACCCATCAGATCCGATTCTTATCGAAAGGTACAGCTTTACTTCATCGCGCTCACATTTCAGGCTGTGCTGATTGTAGGGCACCCTGGCAGGTCAGGAGGACACGAGCGCCAGTACAGGTTCTCATGTCCGCGTTGCAATTTACTCGTTGGATACCAGTCTACTCCACCTCCTGTCAAATCTGGTCCGTTTCTATATATCGTCAAGGGGGCTCTTACGCAGATTCAAGGCCAAATCCCAAGGGATGCTTTTGATGGCGATGTTACTCTGGATCCTTAATAATAACGATGCCTTGATATATTACAACTCCATGCAATGATACGAGTCACACGACCAGGTCTAAAATCTGACCAAATGATGTATTTATGATTGAATCGTACAGTTTGAACGACAGAGCGAATCAATGAGTAGCCACTAGCAAATAGCAATATTAATCAACGCCATCGATCACTAGTAAAATTTTCAGCACGTGTAACTGCAAAAGTAATTGTCAGCGAAACGTCTTCCTAAGAAAATCTCAAAGGGCAATGCGGCTCAGCTACCGTTGTAGAAGGAAACTCATAATCCATGCATCTGAATCGATGCATGGTTCATACAGTGTGAATAAATATGTCATCACCACCGTAGAAACAAAAACAATGGGGAAATGAAAATGCAAACTCACCCATATTACAGCATGAAAGTTCGAGGATACGGAGGGAAAGAACATGTTTTGCAAAATTTATTCCGCACGCCCGAATTTGTTCGTGTTTACAGTTATCTTTTGTTCTTTGTTGATTTCCAAATGAGCACAGACAACTTCTTTGCATTGTCTTCCGAGTGCGTCTCGAAGCAAGTTTTTTATTTCCTGTTTCAATTTGGTTTCCATAACCCTCGTCTCGTGGACGTATGCTTGTGGGTCCACATGGATATCACACTTCGAATTTACCAAGGAAGGCAATTTGTGATGTCGTCTCCCTTGATTTCTTCGTCGTACCCGTTACGCGTTGTCGCTAGAACACCTGACGACTTGAAGTACTTAAGCAGCCCGAACTCGAACATGTTCTGCCATCAGCTTGACCCGCCTCCGAGCAACATATCCAAAGTACATCCTTCTCCGATACGATGGCTTACACGACCGAGAGAGTAAACAATCGCTTCCCCATCTTCCCCTCCCCTGCATCTCCAAACACATCTGTCCTCTTCGGTCATGCACAGTCGCCACGCGACAATCATACCATGTACGATTCCTTTTGTCAGATCTGGGGCTCCAGCAATCGGCGCACCCACACCGTAGTCAGTCAGAAGCAGCAGAGCCCCGTAAAGGGTTGAACGAGGTTTTGGGTGCCATGCAACCGGCGGCACGTCCCACCGTTTCTCCACGTGTATATATGCGCGCATGGGCCCACGTTATGCGTCTATCGCACTTTATTCCACGCGCCGGGGGGAAGTAGTGTCATCCGAGCATCCTGGTACCAGCAATCGGGGTCGAGTTTCAAAACCTCCTTCATGGAGTCAAATGGGAGGTACTAAAATCAGGCTCAATTTTCTCCCAATGATATAATTTGTAAATTGAACCAAGTAAACGGCGCCGGGGAAAAACCATAATATCCATACCTTACATGTACAGCCCTAGTCACATGTAGGTAACGGACTTCATTACTGTAATAATAACACCCATAATCCATGCACAACACCAGACAGCCACGATGATCCAGCTTCCAAATTTCCCGTTCTCGAGCGAAAATCGGATTCAGATGACAGACTGGTCACAAGTTTAGAATGAATCCGTTATGAACGACGGGAATGAAACGGCACTGCATCCAATTAATCTTTCATTCAGAAGATATCCCCATCTGTATCATCCAAGACGGTGCTTGTTTCAAATATTCGCCGCTGTCCCAGAGGGGCAAGCACGACCCAGCAGAATATGAACAACATGAACAAGCTAAGAATACAACAGCACCCGATCCCTCCTACCAGAAACCCACAGAAATGGTATAGTGTAGCGGCGTTGAGCAAGATCGACCGCTACTCATCCCTTGATATGTGTCAAGGCTCCAACGACCCCAGACTCAGGCATCGAGGGTGAGAGAGGGATGAGATGTGTTCGTACCGCAGATATAAGATCCCATTGATCCGTGTCCCCGTGCACGTCGAACATATTCACGCCGCCCATGCCTGCTTTCTTTACAAAATCCGCTTTCATGCCTAGTGATTCGGGATCGTCGTACGGGATAGTCTGTTGGGATGAATGTAAGAAGGGCGTCGCAGAACACGTGTCCCAGCTGCGCTGGAAACCGCTGGCGGGGACGGCGTCATAGGATCCATCGCTTTTGCGCTGTAGGACACCGTCTGACACGAGATCCCGGAACTGGATTTGTTGGTCTTGGTCAGATCTGACGAGGGTGCGCCTGGCGAGGCGGTGGAGACGCGGGGGTTCCAAGGAGCGTTGCTGGAGGTGATCCATACCGTTATTGATGACGTAACCATACGCTGGGAGGCCAAGAACGATCTTATTTGCTGGGAAACCGGCTTGTGTCCAGGCGTTGTATGCGGCTGCTGCGTTCTGAGATGGCTGCCTAGAGTGTCCACATCCATCGTGCAAAGGCGCATTCGGACCAGGGGGGTTCGTAGCTATGAATTACTATGTCATGACTACTCCATCAGTTACAAATCCGCACGAACCTTCGTAATCATCGTAATTCATGATCAAAATCCAGTCGACGAGGTTGGCAAAACCAGACGCATCTTTAATAGGTTGGCCGTCGGGTCCAGTAAATGGAGCGTCCTGAACAGCAGCGGATATTTTCGCAGTCAAAGGGAGCGTTCGGCGAAGGAGTTGAATGAACTGAAGCATGTTCTCTGTATCGTCTGGGCGTTCAGTATTGCCTTGCATGCCTCCTTGTCCAGGGTACTCCCAATCGATGTCGATGCCATCGAGATCGTATTGATTGTAGACGGAAAGGATATTGTTGACGAATGTCTGCCTGGTGGCGGGTGTAGAGACAGCTTGGGAGAAATATCTGGGGGAGTATGAGAAATATTTTGGGAGAAAGTATGTAAGGAGGACTTACCGGCTACCAGTCCATCCGCCGATACTGAGTTTGACCTTGGTGGATCCGGACGTATGGGCATCGGTCACGAGATCGCGAAGGAGTTGAGCGGCATTGGGGACATCCCACGTGAGGGCAAAGCGTTCGTCGGGGAGAGCAAAGGCAAAGTCGATGTAGTCGAACTGGGAGAAGTCGATGTTGGAGCGGGGTGCCCAGTCGACGTAGTAGGTCATGACCAGGGGCCGAATGTCGGAATTTGCAGCTTGTAATGCAGATGGGAATTGTAATGAAGGAGCAGAAAGAGCGAGGAGGGGAAGGAGCGACAAGGTAAGGAGCGTGTAGAACATGGTGTTGATGTTAGAAACGGGACAAGTGTGCGAGTGATAAGATATACCAGGGGAAATGTCAGCCACATGTGGGACCAGTCATGTGCACGAGTCACGACGAACTATAAACCATATCGAGAGGACAATGGACCGAGAGTTCTTTTGAGACTCTGATTCTTCTTAACGATGTCTCACGCAGGTGACGAGCGCAAAATGCGAATCCCGCATAATAAGTTAGAGAGAAGCACGAGAGAATCCGGATTCCGTACAACCTGGGAGTCCGAGCCAGCCTGCAGGTGCCGGGAGAAGCAGATCGTGACTTGGTGGCTTGGTCGGTGCACGTGTCGTGTGTGACCCTGGTTGCCGAGTGAGTCGGTGCTTTGTGCGCGCGCTAACTGATAAATTGCTGCGATGACGGATTAGGCAGAGTTTACGTCGATCCGGATGTGACTTGACTTTCGATCACTTCTCTTTCGGAATAACAAAAAAAGAACGAATTACTTCCCTTTTGCACGGCCTCGTGTTTACTGTCATATAAATATCTCCCTTTTTTCAATGTCTTATGTCTTACAACCTGTCTCTCCCCGCTCGTTGATTTCAAATATGTCTTTCGTTCGTTCCCAATCTCCCCCTCCCCCAATGCCTTCCCCTCAGCTCGTCCCAACTCCTCTGCCATCCCCACCACCTTTTCACCGCAAAATTCCCCCCTCTCGGCTTACCATTCCTACAAACCATCCTCCCCCTATCCCCCCTCGCCTTATAGGTTCTCCGCTACTTCAGAAAACTCTGACGCCGTCTAGATCATATGATCGCTTGGACAGGAGGGCTAAGCAAGGTCTTTTTGGCGAAGATGACGAGTTTGGTGCCCGTAGACGTGCTTTGGGAAGGAGAAGTAACTCCTCAATATCATCCCTCCCCATACTTTCTCCTTCAACCCGCACCACCAGACGCAGCCCGACCCAATCCTCGCGCTGTCGCTCCCCACCACCTAGTCCCTTGATCCCCTCTCCACCCCCGCCCGTTCCTCCTATTCCAGCGTTCATGATCACTCCGACCGATAACAAGGTCAGCCTGCAGTCTCTCCCTAAGCGAGCTACTGCTCCAGCCCACCACCCTGTCTTTGACCTTTATATCGATCGCACCCTCATGAAAGATCCATCTCTCTCCAAGTCGCGTTCTGGGTCAACCTCGCACGCTCCTAGCGCCATGACCTGCATGCAGTTCTTCGCCGTGCACAACACTCCTCGGAAAGACTGCCGAGTCTGAGTTTCCATGATGACGATGACCAGGAGTTATCATTCCGCTCTCATGGTCGAGCTAGCATCTTGGGGACTATGCTGTCAGCGTAGCGTGTCTTGTGCCATCATTGTACGCAACTTCTCACTGGGATGTCATCATTTCACTTGTCGACGACCTTCCTTGCGCATACAATACATTCTTTCGTTAATACTTATGCCTCCTCATTCTTCCCTCCCGCGCCTACTCCTTTTGGGTATACTGTCAAACCAACTCTCACTCATGTAACACCATCATTATTGACATTCCCCACTTGATCCCCGGCGTACAAAAAGATACTTTATATCCATCCCATTAGTTAATATCCCCTTACTCACCAGTAAGCATCAGTACCATAATTTCCATCGTGTTCCACCACCTTGTTTTAATACCTACAGAGCTCATCGCGCCCTTATTCTAGTTACTCTTGTAAAGTCAACTGCAATACTTGATGGACTTGTAACAATTTCACGTGGTTGGCCTGCCACCGGATGCTCCGCCCGTGATGATGACATGCATAGTTCCTGGTGACTCGTTTCAGCTCGTTTCTTCTCGCTAGCCACTACCGCCGCTCAGGCTACTCGTCTGCGTCAAATGCTTCCGATATGAATCTACCTCCTTATAGCGTAACCCGACGCCCTGATCAGGGCTAATACGACATCAAGAGCTCGGACTGACACAGATAGATAACGTCAATACTGTACTACTCAGTCACTGACTCAGTTCGGTTGAAGCCTTATCGATATGACAAATTGTATATATAAACTCTGTTGCGGATTGACAGGGAATTCGGTTCTTCCGAATCTGTCATAGCGCGACAAAATTCAAGCCGGTACCATGCCACGGTATGCCATGCTATGTAGGTGTCGATGAACGAAATGTGGAGCGCACCAGTTGCTGATTGTTAAAGAAATGATACTTCACATTTACCTCTCGAGTTGTCCTCTGCGACACTTGGAAATGCAACCGTCACTCTTTTTGTACCAGCTTTAGACCAGAACAAGCATGCAAAACATCTGCCTCGCTTCGTGACTTTCCTTAAGATATGCAGTTCGAATGATGGGTCCCTCCGAATCAGTATGGGAAAGTAAGAAAATGGATTAACGTGGCATGACC
>Ga0153958_1000179_pt1 | contig 14347 bp, 8 predicted proteins | sample TSFL042MetaG_FD_104719 | JGI IMG/M metagenome (GOLD analysis project Ga0153958, IMG submission 104719) | Attine ant fungus gardens microbial communities from Florida, USA - TSFL042 MetaG | ecosystem: Host-associated > Fungi > Mycelium > Unclassified | place: USA: Florida, Wekiwa Springs... | reverse complement strand
TCAATGTTTGCACATGGACTTCATTAATTACCCATAGATAGTCATCTGTCCTTTTCTTAGAACAAAGAACAGCCTCCATATGGTTAGGTTATCATTATTTTAGTACAAAGATACTACCATATATAGAACAATAGGTAGTAGTCAGATAATGATCTATACTAGTGCACAGACTATCACTTTTCTGTATATAAGGACTTATAGTCTAAGGATTAGATCTCAGACTTAACAACATCTTTTGTCACTTGTCTAACTTCGCATTTTTGAACTCTTTAAAGTATCAAAGCACCCATCACAAATAGTAAGTGACCATTTATAATATGCACAGACTATCACAATCATGTATATAAGGACTCATAGTCTGAGGATTAGACCTCAGACTTAACAACATCTTTTGTCATTGTCTAAACTTTGCTTTTTTGAACTATTCAAGTATCAAATCACCTATCACAAATTAGTAAGTGACCTTTTGTAATAGAACTGCAATATCCAGACTTCATGCCTGTTAAAAGGATAGAGAGCAGCAATTACAGTGGGAACAAATGATGGCCCACTCACCAAGTTATCCAACAGATAATAATAGATAACCTGATAGAAAAGAGAGATCTTGAGAGAAGCAGAGAGACTTTGTAACATGGCAGTTGAGATGAAGAAGCACCGTACTTATCTAAGTGCAACTTGTATATTAAACTATAGTAATACACAATATAATAATTAATTTAACACCCCCTCTCACTCAAAGTAGTAGTCATTGAGTAACAATATAAATTAAAAGGAAAGTTCATAGAACCTCCAAACCAAGGAGTGAACAGAATTGGTAAAACAGTATCTGACCAAGATTCTTAGTCAAGATATCAGCAGGGTTCCTGGCTCCATCAATGTGGTATGGTTTGATTTTGTCATCCTCTATTGCATCTCTGATATAGTGATATTGGATGTTAATATGTTTGGACCTCTTTTCTTACACTGGGTTGGTGCTTTAGAAGAGTGATCCAAGGTTATTACCATAGAGATGAGGGACAGGAATATCAAAACCAATCTCACTTAGGAGATTTAATATCCAGACGAGTTAGTAGCTGCAGTCAGAGAGTATTATATACTCAGTCTCAGTAGAGGAGAGGGCTACTGATTTCTGTTTGCAACTTAACTAGAAAGTGATTCCTTGAGCCAGCATAGTAAAATAGCCAGTAGTTGACTTGCAATGCTCATGGTCTTAGCCCCAATCAAAATCAGAGTATGCTACAAGCAATTTATTGCTTAATCCATTATAGACAAGCCAATATCTGTAAGTAGTAAACAAGTATCTACAGAGATGTAACCCAACTTAATAATGATCATTAGAAGGGTTTGCTATCTGTTGAGCTAACTTGACAACTGCGAAGCTAATATCTGGTCTCGAGCTAATTATCAAGTATATTGGAGAACCAACCAATTGTTAGTACTTTTGGCAGAATTTGGGATTACACTGCTTTTTATTTGGTTTAAAGCTAAACTCAGATGGCAGTGGAGTATGAGTAGGATTAGTCACAACATTAAAGTATACTAGTACCTTCTCCAAATACTTACATTGATCAATAAATATCTTTCGATTTTTATGATCACAGCTTATATACATACCTAGAAACTCTGTGGTTTTACTAAGGTCACGATATTCCCATCTAGCCATAAATTTCTGCTTCAACTCATTAAGGAGCAGGGAACCTTTAGTACCTATAAAGCAAACATCATTGACATAGACAATAGCTATAACTAGCACTTTAGTCTTTTTGTCATGATAGTAATATATACCAGTATCAGATTTATATCTCTTAAATCCTAGGGCAAGCATTGACTTGGTCATTATGCACTACTAGGATAAGCCAGCTTGCTTAAGGCCATACAATACTTCATGAAGTTATCAGACTTTGTTTTCTTTCCCAGGTAGCTTGAAACCTTCTGGCTGTTCTATATAGATTTCCTTATCCAGATCACCATATAAGTAGGCTGTTTTGACATTAACACTTTGAATGTCTAGATTCTCAAGTGCAGTAGTAGCAAGAAGTAATTGTACAGTTTCATAGCAGACAACTGGAGAGAATAATTCATCAAAGTCAATGCCTTCAACTTGAGAAAATCCTTTGGTAACAAGACGAGATTGATAACAACCATCAGGCTTGATATTAAATACCCAGTAGTTCTTGAACACTTTTTTTCCCTTAGGAAGGTCCATAATTTCATAAACATCTCTGTCTTTAAGCAATTTCAACTTCTCAAGACAGGACTCAAGCCACCTTTTCTTAGAGTCAGCTGGTAGTTTAGCAACATCTTTAAAGGTTTTTGGTAGAACATGAGTCTCAGTTGCTCTGAGTGCCAAGAGAAAGTAAATATGCTCTACTTCCTCTTCTCTTACAAGGCATACCATATGGTTAATAATAGCTGTGGTAGCTGACTCGTCTACTAGAGATGGAGCATCTATTCTATTTCCCTCTATATCAATTATAATAAGTCATTGTCCTACCCAATCAACTTTATAGCAGATTTCATTAATTTCAATAGTATTGTCCCATTGACTATATGAATAGTATACTCCTCTAATTGGGATAGTCTCAGGCTGTGCTTGAATATATCTACAAGCATTCTCAAGCATTCTGCATACCATATCTAGATCAGCCTTACCAGAATGTTGTTGCCACTCAGAGCACCTCAAAACATCTGTGGGATGGCAATCCTCTCTATATTTGTTGCTTTCTCTATGAGGGACTCTAGTCTCACAGGTTGATCTCCTCAAGCCATATCTCAGAGGAGGAATATCTTCTCCTAGCTGTAGGTCACTATCTCATTTTTAAGATATTACAGTTGGAACCTGAGAAGGAGTATACTGTGAGGGACCAGCTTCAGGAGGAGAGGGACTTAGGGAATACATCTCAATATCTTCATCTTTATCATCTTCAATCTCTTCAATTTTTACTGAGGACTGTTTAGGTAGTGTCAGTGGAGGAGAGGAAGATAGAGATTCTGAGTGAGTTGGCAAATTAGGAGGGATTGAAGGAGTAAAGGGTCTAGAATGTGTAGGTGTTGGTGGAAAGGATGTTGGAGGAGGTTTATTTATACCAAAAGGTTCAGGTACTAATAACTCTATCTCTGGGATTAGTTTACTAGGAGGCATTTGCTCTCTAGAGTGAGAAGATGGACATCTAGGAAAGTGTTCTTCATCAAAGATAGCTTGGGTGGAGTGGAAAATAACATTCCCTTGTGTGTGGTTATCAGAGAGCCAAACTCTGTGCTAGAATTAAGCCAACTGCTCTTTGTTCAGTGTTTGACAAAGAGAACTCGATAGAGTTCCCATTGGATTTTCTATACTACTTATACAAATGCTTGACCCTAACCTTACACTAAAGTCCCGTGCTTCTATATGAGTCACTTTTGTCTCGTGCGTCCATCGATAAGAAAATAAAAGAAAAGAAAAGAAAAAGAATATTAAATAATGACTTAGCCGTTTTTGCCAAGTTATAACAGTGGTGAATAAATCTATAGCCATTATCCTCATACCCAATAAATATCATGAGTTCAGAGTGCAATGTAAGTTTATTTGCACAAACTTTATTGGGGAGATATACATATACTCTACAGCCAAAGACACGGAGATATGATATTTTAGGTTTTTCATCTGTGAAGATCTCCTGAGGTGTTTTCCATTTGAGACGTTTAATGGGAGTACAGTTATAAACATGGGTAGCAGTTGCAAAAGCAAACTCCCACCAGGAATCAGGTAAGTATGCTTCAAGTCACATAGATTATGCCTTTTCTAGTAATGTCCAATTCAACTGTTCTGCTTAACCATTTTGCTGGTGTACATGTCTCATGGACAATTCCTTGCTCACACAAAAAGAATTGCAATTCTGATGTTATATACTCTCCCCCATTATTAGTATACAGGTGTTTAATAGAGTGGAAAGTAGTATTCGACCACAGCTAGAAAACAGCTTTAATTGCTTCTGCAGCATCTGATTTTTTGCACAAGAAAGCAACTCTACAATAGGAGGAATAGTCATCAAGGAATGTAATCACCCACTTATACTTAGAGTATAATAAAGTGGGGAGCTCAAGAAGATCTGAATGGATCAATCCAAGAGTCTTACTAGAACATTTAGGATTCTCAGAAAAACTATGCTGGTATAGCTTTCCTAAAGTGTAACCGCAGCATATATGTTTCTTGTTAGAGAAGCAGATCTTTTCAGTATCTTCAATATTGTCTGAAATATGTCTCATAGCTTCATCAGAGATGTGTCTAAGTCGACAATGAATTGTCTCATAATCTAGGTGCCTTGTAACAAGGCTCACAGGATCAGGAACATTGTTCTTAATAATACATGTCCTCACAACCTGAATGCTCTCCCAAAGGTTAGGTAGGGCAAAGAGAACAGCATTACCAGATGAATCATGGAAGGTTAAACTATCCATTGTGCCTTCTATACTCAATCTAGATTAGAGTAGCTGTCCAGTGGAGAGGAAATACATAGTCATACTAGGAACATAGTATACTAGCTATAGTTTAGAGATAGCAATTCTGGCTGTCCTGCTTTTAGGGTCAATGATTTCATGTTCTATAAGGATAGTTCCTACAGCAACCATAAAAAGAGGTGCTTTAGAATTGGCTGTCTCAATGCAACCATAATTTCCTTAAGTTATAAAAACAAAGTCAGACTCAAAAGGAGTGAAATGGGCAAGGTACCAGAGTCCAAGAACCATTCATCATTATAAGAGCGGCCATATGGCACTTCTTTTCTCTTGCATATAGTGCATAGTGCTTTATTACATCTTTGTAAATTCTCAGCTATAGGCAATGCAGGCAACACAAATTTATTGTCATATCAAGCCATATAGACTACACTACTCGATGCTACAAAGTTCCTAGTTGCAACCATTATATTGGTGCAGGTTGCAAGGGACTAAGCTAAGACAGTTAGAGAGTAGTAAAAGACAATAAGAGAATGCACATACAGGTCATATCTAGAAATTTAATTATTCAAGCCCCAATCCTCAGGGCTTCCCAAGGATACTACATCATCAGCATTAGCTGACTCCCCTAAAATAGATGCATTTGACACTGAAGGTAGATCAATATCCATTTTGGATGGACCATTTTAAACCTGAGGGGAAGGAGCCTTTGAGGAAGACTTAGTGATTTTGGAGGCAAATACCTTAATAGGAGTAGGATCAGGGAATTTCTTAGCCAAGTGCTCATCATATAGTTTTAGTGCTCTATCTTGTGCACATACCAATGGACCATGGATTAGACCAATTTGAGAAGGACGTTACTCAGAGAGCCGATTAGCAAGCTTGGGTGCTCTAGCTTTTGATTGAGGCTTGAGAGAAAGAGAATGAGTAGGAGGGAAGATAGTAGCCATACTTGCAAAAGCAATAGTACTGGAGGCTTAGTACTCATTATCATTAACAGATTTGGAAGAGCCATCTGCTTGGTATGCTTTACCACCATGCTTTCCTTGACCACGTTTTTTCTTTTGCTGCTGGGAGGAATCCTCTTGTGACTACTGCTGCTGCTTATCCTGGGGATTCTTCTTCCAAGAGAGAGAACGATCACCTCTAGGAACACCTGAGTAACGAGCAATATAAGCGCTGGTTGATCTTCAGGAGAACTCAGACTAAATAGCTGAGCTCACAAAATCCCAAGTCAACTGGGTGAGTGAGGTCTAGGAAATGAGGATAGAGATGACTAAGTTATTCCAAGATTGAGAGATAGCAGATAAAAGTGTCATTGCACAAATGAGAGAGAGGACATTACATTTGTTTTCCTCTAGCCTAGTATAGAGAGTATCAAGTTTTGCAATCTGGGGAGCAGGATTGCTATTCCCAGAAATCTAGAAATATCTAGTGCACTGATAGTTTGCAAAAACAGAAGTAGGCCCAGGAGAGCCATACCAAATAGTTCTAGAGAGACTCTGCATTCTCTTTTCCATGCATAAGGATATTATGAGCTAGGGATGAGTTCATTATCCCAAGAGGCTGAGAGTCAAGACTGCTGCATCTAGCATGCTCATTTTGATTTGTAGTGGAAGAGATAGTGGAGGAAGTGAGCATATCCTTGGCATTATAAGGAGAACCAGGCATAGTAATCATGGCAAGACAGGACTGTACACTGATTGCCCAGAATGGGTAAACAGAAGGGCCAGAGAAACAAGGAATGGTGGAGATTAAGCTTGTCATAGCTATTATCAAGAAATCAGCTTAGTTCAGGAAGCAGATGCAGTAATGAATGCGTAGTGCTTCATCCTAAATAGCCATGGGCCATAGTATCTACAAAGAAGCAGAGGATCCTATGGGCATGAGGGGATTCAACAGAGAGATCATCTCAATTTTCTTTACAGGTCGGCAAGCTAGTCAAGTCCTTTCCATCAACTGAGATAACTTGAGAGTACCAAAGAAGATTAGGACAAACCGGGGCCTATAACCTGTTAGAAGAATGGAGAGCAGCAATTACAGTAGGAACAAATGATGGTCCACTCACCGAGTTATCCAACAGATAATAATAGACAACCTGATAGGAAAGAGAGATCTCAAGAGAAGCAAAGAGACTTCATAATATAGTAGTTGAGACAAAGAAGCACCGTGCTTACCTAAGCATGACTTGTATATTAAACTATAGTAATACATAATATAATAATTAATTTAATAGTGCTGACATTATTCTTTTTCCATTCCTGATACCTAATTATATTCTATACTTCATCTTTGTCTCTATTTCTAATTAGCCTCTTATAGGCATCTAGCAACCCCCTTTTAATACTGCACTTCGTGTAGTCACTCCCTCAGTTGTCTACCTTAATAGGTGACTTCTGAGGTGAGACCATTATTCACATATAACTTAACTACTAGGAACTGACCTCATGAGTAGATATATATTCTAATAGGTAATCAGTTATCTACCTTAATAGGTGACTTCTGAGATATATATTCTAATAAAGTTCATGTGCAAACATTGAGGCCTTTATATCTCTACTAATATTAATCACCTTGAGGTCGTTCTAGGCTTATTCTGAGCGTTATGAAGAGGCTATGCTCTAAATTCACCTTTGGATAAACTGACTTGGAAATATGGTAGACTTGTACTCTAGAACCAGTGGTACTCAGACAACAAACTTAGACTGATAGACTTTGTGCTTGTAAATGAGCATTGATGATATCAGGTCAGATATATTTAGATAAATGGTATCTAAAACACAACTTAGAACATTCAAATAACAGTTAGGGCTTACTAATGACTAACAGGTAACTAGAGAGTTACTAATCATAAGATAACATCAAGTAAAAGCATGAGGAAGAAAAAGGAACATTCTAGAAAGAAACCTACCACAAGACATATCATCTTTGATAGGAAGAACTTGGTGAGGGAATATATCATCATAAAAAATATAAGAACTTAGCATAAGAAGTGGATGAGAGCAATCCAAAAGTAGTAATAGTTTCCCTTTTATTTCTTAATTACTTAAGTCTCAGGGCTTTGTAATTATGATAATATAGTATCTAGAGTGTAGTTGGATCAAAGAGGAATCTCTTGACTTTTACCTTTATTTACATTGCCTCTAGGAATTGTGAATACAAATCTATTGAGAGTAAGAAGACTAGAATTAAGGAGATGTCTTGAGAAGAACACTAAATATACCTAGAACTCAATCTAGAGAGAAAGCACAAATATAACTTGAGTAGGCTTTGGAGAGGATAATAGGCTTAGAAAGCTTGGCTAGGTGCATACTTGGATTGTATCACACATATAAGGTTTGGTGTTAGAGGTGTAAACAAGGGGGCAACTGAGTGTGTAGAGTCCATGATGTCATGACTTGGCAAAACAGCTAAGTCATTATTTATATTTCTTTTTCTTTTCTTTTCTTATTGGACTTACAACTACAAGATGGAGCATGGGAAAGTGTCACATGACTAGAGTAACATGAGGACCATGGGAGAGTAAGCGCATAGCCACAGTAGTAAAATGTATAAGTAATAGAGAATTAAACAAGAACTCTATCGAGTTCTCTTTGTCAAATGCTGAATAAAGAGACAGTTGGCTTAATTCTGGTCATTGGACTTCAGCTGCTGACACATGAGTGATCAACTAGCTATATTTTTCAGTGGAGCTTGTCATGACTTAGCAAAACAGCTAAGTTATTATTTATATTTCTTTTCTTTTCTTTTCTTTTCTTTTTCTTATCAATGGATACATAAGATAAAAGTGACTCATATGGAAGCACAGGACTGTACAGTAGGGTTAGGGTTACTTCTCATGTATAAATAGTATACTAAATCTAATAGAAACTCTATCAAGTTTTTCTTGTCAAATTAGATAAGAAGTGAGATTAAGGTTAACATGACTAAGCCTTATAGAGCTTTTATCATGGTATGTAAAGGTTAATACCTTAGAGAGGCTATGCAATGACAATCTGGAGAGATCTTATACTCTTTTTATAATAACCAAATATATATTTTATTTGAGCTGCATATAATTCTACTTTTCTAGTTATTTATAACCTTTATCTTTGATTATCTTCCCTTGAACCTTTAGCATGCAATTAGAAGCTAGCATAACATTGTTTTGTTTATTCCAGTATGCAATTCCCTTTTGTACTCTTTTAATGAGCCTTGGGAAATAATTTCTACAAACTTAATTACTCAATTGCCAGAGTCAAATGGTTACAATGCTGTCTATGTTATTGTTAACAGGCTCACCAAAAGAGTTCATTTTATTCCTATTAATAATTGGTTTTCATCCAAGGATATAGTGTAATTACTTTATGATAAGGTTTATCTATTGCATAGATTATGTAAGAAGGCTAAACTCCAAGCTGGAATAAAGCCAACTGCTCTTTGTTTAGCAATTAACAAAAAGAACTCAATAGAGTTTCTGTTAGATTTTCTATACTACTTATACAACTACTACATGGTCTGTGCACTATCTTCCCATGCCTATCATATGACATCACATAACGTGACATTGTGACACCTGTTATGTGACTGTGACTATGTGACACTTGTGATATGACACTTTCCTGCACTTTCTTCTGTGTAGTAAGTCCAAGATAAAGTAAAAGAAAAAGAAAAGAAATATAAATAATGGCTTAGCCGTTTTGCCAAGTCATAATAGATTGTCCCTACAAATCATTTTGGATAGAGAAGTATAATACTCAGTCAAGCTATTCCAAGAATAGTACAAAATCTTAGGAATAAAATCTACTATGTCAACAGTATACCATTCACAAACAGATGGACAAACAGAATATGTAAACTAGGTATTAGAGCAATATCTTAGGTGCTATATAGATTACAACCTCAGTAATTAATTGGATCTACTTCCAAGTGCAGAATTTACATACAATAATCAAGTATACAAAGAAATCAAAGAAAGTCTATTCTATCTTGAATATGGCAGACACCTGAGAGTAGGCCCAATTTTAGTCAAAGAGTCACTGCAAAGGGACTTAAATGACCTGATGTATAAAAGACATAAAGTCTTGGAGTAGACAAAAGCAGCTTTTACTCTTACAGCAGAAATATCACAAAAGATTACTTACTATTTGTGATTGGGTCGAAGATTGATTCAAAAAGTACTTAAAGACAAAGTTTAGACAATAACAAGAGATGTTATTAAGTCTAAGGTCTAATCCTTAGACAAGGTGTTCTTATACAGGAAAGTAATAGTCTATGCACTAGAACGGGCCATTATATGCTGCTACCTATTGTTTTACATATAGTAGTGCCTTTGTACTCTAAAATTTAATAACTTAACCATATGGAGACTGTCCTTTGTTCTAATTAAAGGCAGATGACTATCTATGGGTAATTAATTAATATTTATGTACAAACATTGAGGACTTCATATCTTTACTAATATTATTTGTCTCAAGGTCATTCTAGGCTCATTCTGAGCATTTTGAAGAAGATTTTTGCTGAGCCTAGAACCAAAGCATCAATCATGGCAGTTTTTAAGATATTAGCAATTTAATAAACAGTAACATAGTGGTTACCCATTGATCTGCTTAATATCTCAGCCAATACTGATTGTCTTGAGACATGACTAGTATTGATCAAAAGGTCTTTTTGAGGGCTTTCTGTAGCCATCAAGACTGTGAGAATTGTTAAAGAATTGATGGAGATATGGCCAAATGAAGTTTGTAACAGATCTTACTCTCATTTTAACTACTAACTTAATTTATTTTATCTAAAGCTATGTATAATATTTAGTTTCTATCTTTATTTTAAAACCTTCACTTCTGTCATCTCTTCTCAAACATTTAGCATGCAATTGGGAGCTAGTATCATGTCTTATTATTTGTTTCAGTATGCAATTCCCTTTTGTACTCTTTTAGCATGTCAAGTATTTGTCTTTGTCTCTTGTTTCTTGTTCAAAATCCTCTCTACTTTCCACTCTTTTTTCCTTTTGATTATGACCAAAGCTAGTTACTTCTTTTGTTGCCCCTTTACTTGTCCTATATACCTATGTACCCTACTAATGTTAACTACCAGATGTATTGTCAGACTAGCCAACTTCCAAAGCTGGAATTAAGCCAACTGCTCCTTTATCAGCATTTGACAAGGAGAACTCGATAGAGTTTTTATTAAATTCTCTACACTACTTATATAACTACTACATAGTCTGTGTACTTCTTTCCCATGCCTATCATGTGACATCATGTGATGTGATGCTGTGACTGTGACCTTGTGACACTTGTGACATAACACTTTCCCACACTTCCTTCCATGTAGTAAGTCCAAGATAAAAGAAAAGAAAAGAAATATAAATAATAACTTAGCCGTTTTGTCAAGTCATAACATATATTTTTACTATGTCCAGTAGTTCTAATTCTACCATATTCAACAACACAATTTTCTTTATTCTATAAGGACCAACAAATCTCTCCATTAGCTTTTCTGTTCTTCCCCTGATTATCTGATATTTTAGGTTCTTAATGCTAAACATCACTAAATTTTTTACTTTATATTCATCTGCTAAAAAAGTACAAAAGGAAATTGTATACTGGAACAAACAACAATACATAATACTAGCTCCCAATTGCATACTGAAGGTTTGAGAGAAAATATATAGTAACTTAGCCTAGACAACTTAATAACCCTTCAAGTTTGAGTTAACAAGAAAAACTTGATAAAGTTTTCGTTAGATTTTCTATACTACTTATATAACTACTATATGGTCTGTATACTATTTTCCCATACCTATCATATGATATTATATGATGTAATGTTATAACTTCCTATTCATGTGACTGTGACACTTGTGACATAGCATTTTCCCACACTCTCTCCTATGTAGTAAGTCCAAAAGAAAAAAAAGAAAAATAAATAATGACTTAGCTGTTTTACCAAGTTGTGACATTTTGCTTGTCTTCTGAGATCTTTTTATAAGCTCTAGGTCTATTTTTACCTGCTTATTGTTTCACATAACCTTTTGGTATGTTCTAAGAACTTATAACAGGTTTTAGAGCAAATTCTGATTGGGAATTCATTGGTATCAAATACTACTTAATAAGAAAAGAAAAGAAAAGAAAAAGAAAAAATAAGAAATAATAACTTAGTTGTTTTGCCAAGTTATAACAGTAAATGATAAACTTAGTACTGATGAGGTGAGCAACTTCTAGATACAATTAGGATACTTTGGCTATTATGACTTGGTAAAAGTTATTATTTATATTTCATTTTATTTTCTTTTCTTTTGGACTTACTACATAAGGAAGAAGTATAGGAAAGTATCACACACCAGGATGTCACAATGTCATGTCACATGATGGGTCATATGATAAGTATAGGAAAATAGTACACAGACTATGCAGTAGTTGTATAAGTAGTGTACAAGAAATAAATGAGGACTCTATTGAGTTCTCCTTGTCAACTTAGACTTGGAGTAGGTTTAAGTCATTTTGGCTAAAGTCTTACATTGGCATTGTGAAATAAGAATATTGATTTAATAATTGATTTGATTATAACTTCTTTATTCTCTATATCTTATCAATGATTATCACTGATTAGTAGTTTTTCCTTATCATTTAAGTTTCATAGGCTAGAGAATTCTATTTCTTAGCATAGGTTTCACCTCAGTTCTACATTTCCAGGGACTAAAGTAAATTGTTCTTATTTCATTCCAAATCTTCTATATACTGATTGTATCTAGTCATTGTTTGATAGATATACTAAATATACTAGCTCTACACCTCCAGGGACTAAGTTTGATAGGTCTCACTGCATTCTAATTTTGTTGCTCTAAACAGTGATGTCAAATCCAGTGTTGAATAAAAATGTATGATACAACAGATGTTTAGTCAAACATTTGTATCATAGTAAATAGGTAAACAGTAAAATTACACTGAGTCTCTTTCTGCCTTGTGGTCACTCATCATGCCCACAAGGGTTCCTATCCACTGAGAGCTACTTAACAACACATCTGGTAAGGAAGCTACCATTTGTCCAGCCTGTATTGCTTGCTCCAGGTTTCTTTCTGATATATATGACACAGACATCTGTCAGTTGTTTTTTTGAAGAGAAATCCATTTTTCTCTGTGATCACAAGATCTAAAATCCCGTGAAAAATGTGGATCAATCAATTGGTTATTTATAGACACAGCGTCTTCGAACCGGAGACGCTCGCCTCATTCATCCGTCCGTTTCCCAGACCTCCAAACTTTTTCGGTTTCTTCTTTCGAGTTACCATATACTTGTGGTACGACATAAGGGAGAAAAGAAACTACTTGATGACATCCCGAAGTTAACCTCTCAAATCGGACTATAAAAGAGAATCTCTGCTGTAGTGACTAAGAGCGTTTATTTTGGGTATGCAAAACACCACATGGTTCAACCCTTCTCATGACCGATGTGATATCCCCGCATCAATTTTCATAGCGCCAAGCCTGGGGTTCAGCATGACCGCGACCAAAAGAGAATCCTGGAATACGTATGCATAAATGTACACCCATATATATATGAGATGATTATTTTTGAAATATGTCCTATTTGTTTCTTCTTCACCTGCATTGATCGCCCTGGACGGATTTCAATCGTATTCAAAAGAGGTGAAGTGCCTTACCCGAAAATCCCGATCCCGGGTTTATTTAATCCGGTCCCTCTCTCCTCCGTTTTCTTGCCCCTCTCTTTCACCCCTCTTCGAGTGATGTCGTCGCCAAATGAAAAAGATATCGATCACAATACCGATCACGATCACGATGTCTGGACCAGTTCCAAAATCGAGCAGGCGCAGGATGCAGAGTTTGGTGGTCCCGAGGCAAGAAGAAAACTCGAAAGAAGACTTTTACTCAAATTGGATTTAAGAATGAGTATCATGGTTGTCATTTACATTCTCAACTATGTATGTCTGTTTCTGGAACAATGTTTCTGAAATGGTGTTCTTGATTGAGTTGATGCAGGTTGATCGCAATAATGCGGGGTAAAGCATTGTTGGATGATGTGATTTTTTTTCAAGTGTCTGAATGTTGATTTACAGTGCCGCACGTTTACGTGGGTTCGAGAGAGATCTTGGACTCAAAGGACAAGAGTTTGCGACCATCTTGTCCATTCTCTATGTTGGTTACATCATCATGCAGATTCCTTCGTCAGTGCTTTCGATTCCCCCTTACAAAAAGTTGATGATGATTAAATTCTCTGCAGAAACATGTTTCTCAACTGGATGGGTAAACCTTCTTTATACCTCCCAACGTGCATGATCATCTGGGGTATGATCTCCTGCCTGACCGGTAAGTGGCACATGAAAAACCATGATGTCTAGTGGTTGATGATAATTCACAGGGGTAGCTCATAAGTGGATATCTCTCTATCTCATTGGCTCTCATTTGTTGAACTAGTGACCCAGTTTTGTTGGGGCGCTTTTAACACGTTTTTTCCTTGGTTTCGTGGAAGCAGCCTTTTTCCCCGGGGCGCTTGTATGTAGTGTTGTACATTCTGTCACGGAAGAAACTGATCCATGGCTGTAGTTCCTATTGTCTAAGTGGTACAAACGCGAGGAGTTGGGACTGAGGACAGGGATTCTGTATTGTGGCAATATTATCAGCAATGCATTTGGATCGCTGATAGCTTCGGGGATCTTGAGTGGGATGGAGGGGAAGCTTGGACATACAGCTTGGCGGTAAGTTGGCACAAGACATTGTTGAAGAAGTGAAAGAACGATGCTGGGTCTAGGTGGTTGTTCTACATTGAGGGAGCGCTCACGATGGGGGTGGCGGCTATGGCGATATTTATTTTACCTGATTTTCCGACAACGACACGTTGGTTGAAGCCGCAGGAACGTGCGCTTGCGATTAAGCGAATGGAAGAAGATGCGGGTGTGGGAGACGAGGGGGAG
>Ga0153958_1000178_pt1 | contig 14399 bp, 12 predicted proteins | sample TSFL042MetaG_FD_104719 | JGI IMG/M metagenome (GOLD analysis project Ga0153958, IMG submission 104719) | Attine ant fungus gardens microbial communities from Florida, USA - TSFL042 MetaG | ecosystem: Host-associated > Fungi > Mycelium > Unclassified | place: USA: Florida, Wekiwa Springs... | reverse complement strand
TCTTAAGAAGAACACTGAATATACCTAGAACTCGATCTAGAGAGGAATAGCAGATGCAACTCAGGCAAGCTGGAAAAGCTTGGCTAGGTATACACTTGGATTGTATTACACTCATAAGGTTCAGTGTTGGGGGTGCAGACAAGGGGGCAACTGAGTGTGGAGAGTCCATGAGTGATCAACTAACTTTATTTTCCAAAGGAGCTTTTGTCATAGTGTATAAAGGTTAACACCTTAGGGAGGCTATGCAACAACGATCTAGAGAGATCTTACAATCCTTTTACAACCACCAACATATATCTTACTAGAGCTGTATATAATTCTTGTTTCTCTAATTATTTATAAACCTTCAACTTTGATAATCTCCCCTCAGACCTTTAGCATGCAATTGGGAGCTAGCACATTATTATTTTGTTTGTCCCAGTATATAATTCCCTTTTGCACTCTTTCACCAAAATAAAGCCAACTGCTCTTTATTAGTATTTGACAAAGAGAACTTGATAGAGTTTCTGTTGGATTTTCTACACTATATATACAATTACTATGTGGTTATGTTCTTTGACTCCCATAGTCTCTATGCTACTCATCAACTGACTCTTTTGTCACATGTTGTGACTGTGACTTGTGACCTCATATGACATGACCATTCTATGATCATTGTCACACCTTTGTGACTCTGTGACTTGTCACGTAATATCTTCCTATGCTCTACCTTAGTAATAAAAGAAAAGAAAAGAAAAGAAAAAGAAATATTAAATAATAACTTAGCCATTTTGCTAAGTCATGATATCTTTGTTCTTCTTCATATGATATCTCTGCTTTCCACACCTTTTGCATACTAAGTATAATACTACTACCTCCTTTGTATGCTATCCTAACTCTAGTATATAAGAAAGCTAAACTCCAAGCTAGAATAAAGCCAACTGCTCTTTGTTCAACAATTAACAAAGAGAACTTGATAAAGTTCCTATTAGATTTTCTATACTACTTATACAACTACTACATGGTCTGTGTACTATCTTCCCATGCCTATCATGTGACCAATCATATGACATCATGTGATGTGATACTGTGACTTCCTGTCATGTGACTGTGACACTTGTGATGTGACACTTTCCTGCACTCCCTTCTGTATAGTAAGTTGTCAAGGATAGGACGGAGTAGGGGTGAAATTACCCTAGAATGAGCAGGATTTGATAACAAAATGGGAACAACCTTGGCCTCAGCTCATGCGCTATGCCTCGATCTGCTGTCGTGTGTGCGGTTGCATATTTCAGGAGGATGGGATTGTTGCCAGGAGATCAGGAAAAGAGTAGTGTATAGATTGATAGGAATGGAGATGGATATTAAAGATGTAAATGACTTTAATCTACGAACTAAGGAACTAGGATATAGCTACTGGAGTACTTATACTAAGTCCGGAATAGGAGGAGTACAAGTAATTAGTCTATATCGTGATCTTATAGGAGTAGACAACAGGAGTTTAGGAGCAAAAAATTAGTAATAATATAAAATAAAAAGGAAATTATATTATTAAATGGGTATTTTCCATTATATGACATAAGTTCAAGATAAAAGCAAAAGAAAAGAAAAGAAAAGAAATATAAATAATGACTTAGCTGTTTTGCCAAGTTATGACATAGTAGGCATGCCTCATCAGGAATGCCCTCTTCATAGTACTCTTGTGCTTTTCATTGTAAGATATGCACTAGACTTTTCCTTCACTCCTTTTGCTATACTTTTTGTGGCATTGCCACATGTGCCACTCTCGTCTTCTTTCTCTTCTTCTACTCAGGACATTTCCTACACTTGTGTCCCTTCTCTTTACACTTAAAACATTCAACTACCTAGCCTTTCTCTTCCATCTCCTGTCTCCTTAGTTCTACCTTACATTTTATTACTCTACTTGCTAGTACTTTAAATTTATTCTGGGGAGCCAATTCCCCTCTTTTTCTCTTTTCTTTCCTGCAATTTCGGGCTAGGTATCCAAATCCTTTGCAATGTCTACACAACTTCTCTTTTCTTTCTTCTAGTTTTTTTCCTCAGTTTGGCAAAAGAGCATTGTTGTTTGAGCAGATCACTCATATGAGAATTATATTATTCTAGAGACATGATGCTACATCTCTAAAAGGGTATGGAATGAATCTTGAGTTTTGCTAAGTAAACTATGTCTGTTGGAGTACAAGATCTTTACCTAGTCAAAGTTCTACTGCCCTACTAACTACTGCCCTAATACTATGGTTAGACTATTACCCAACGGATAGGATCCCTAATCTAGACAGCTTTCTAGAAGTAACCATTACTCCTTTGCATATACCACTTACAATGGAGTGCAGCACAAGATTTATACCAGGAAAAATACAAGTAGCTACTAAACATCACCCAATTGCAAGGTCAGGTCTTGAATACAATATCTGGGTTTGGTATAGTATCTCCACCTGTAGTCTCTAACTAACTACAAAGTTCCCTTAAGCCAAGGGCCTAGCTATATATGGAGATAGCTGATAATCATGATAATTACTGGCTAAGGATTGATAAGAAATAAGAGTAAAGATGAGCAAGGTCCAAGGCAGATGGTGCTCAGGTAGTGGAATCAAGTTCTAGTATAGCAACTTAGCCTAGACAACTTAATCACTCTCTAAGTCCGAGTTAACAAGGAGAACTTGATGGAGTTTTAGTTAGATTTTCTATACTACTTATACAACTACTACATAGTCTGTGCACTACTTTCCCACACTCATCATGTGACTTCCTATCATGTGATTATGACACTTGTGACATGATACTTTTTCACATAACTTTTCTATATAGTAAGTCCAAAAGAAAAAGAAAAAAAAAGAAAAGAAATATAAATCTGTTTTGCCAAGTTATGACATCTTGCATGTTCTAGTAACCTTTGTAGGTAATAAGATAACTAGAACAGAGGGTATAGATTATTGTAGAGTATTTGTTAGCTTTGCTTTCTGCAATTTAGAATGCTTCTGGGGACTAGTGGTCTTGAGGAAAGAAGACTAACTAGGTGATACTGAATTCTTAGTATTGTGAGTTGAATGACAAATAAGTGTCAGTGTTATGAGGAGCCCAAGAAGAGAATAACTTTCTATGCATTTGAATGATTATGTTATATTCCAGAAATATGATAATTATATAATTTATTTCTCCTAATTATTCTTCTAATATTAATAATAGTAGAATAGCGTAGTAGACTACTCTCCTCCTATTCTGGACTTCCTATAAGTACTGAGTAGTTACAGTGTAATTCCTTAGTCTGTAAATTAACGTCATCTAGTCCTAAGCCCATCTTGTCCACTTGGACTCCTTCACTCGACTCTCTGGGACCTCTGTCTTGGTGACTTTCTTCACTCCGAAATACGTGACCAACCTCACGACCGGAGACCAGGGCGCAACATATAAGTTGAAGCCAAGGTCGTTCAATAAGTCGCTCTCTGCCCCGACATCCTTGTCTTGCCACCAGAGCCTTCTTTCTCTTATCGCTAAGTACATTTCCCTCCGACGTTGCACATTACTCTGGAACAGAGTGTAGTTTCTATCTATTATCTTCCACTTCCATTCCTCCGAATTCCATACTTGACAGATTAGTTTGTAATCTCAAAACATATAATGGGATTAAACTATAAATAGAAAGGGAAACTTAGGTAAACCACACCACATAACTAGGTTATGTAATTGTAGAATATTCTAGAAGGGCATGTGACTATGAGAATTTAGTGCACAGACTATATAGGAATTGTATAAGTAGTATACAGAATATAATGGGAAACTCTATTAAGTTCTTTCTTAACCTGCATCTACTATAAAAGCTTTAAGTCATTGAGACTTATGCTAATAGTTAGAGGTTAGGGCATAATAGGTTATACCAAAATACTCAGTAGTGAGCATAAGCAGCTATGACTATAAAAATAGACATACCTAGGTGTATTAGCTAACTCAAGTTGAGTTTTCTTTAGCTGAGCTTGTAGCTCTTGAATCTATGCATAAAGATTTTGCTCTTAGACTGTGCTTACTATTTGTCATAGAAAAAGTGACTACTAAATAGTATCATGGAGATATAACAAAATACCTGTTCAATGAACTACATAAATAGCTAGACCCTTGTTAGCAAGTAGCCTTGCTAATATTGCCCTTTTGGTGTAGTAGTAAACTATACAGTATGTGACTACTGGTCCATAGCACAACTATGACACTATTGTATCCATTCTGCTCTCTCACACTCTAGTTGTAGGTTAAGACTTTGTTCTACAGCAGCCTATTGAGCTCAAAAGACATTTTCAAGATAGGTAATAAGTTGGGGGTCAATGGCTAAATTTTTGGACTAGTGAGTATTCTTGTTATCATTCATAGTGGACATGAACTGAGGCTCAAACTGCAATATCACACATATGTGACTTTTGATTGACTTAACAGATCAGGTAACAGATGACTTGACAGGTCACTTGACAGTTGTACCCAAATAGGGACTTGACAGTTAAATGCCTACTATAAGAGATATGAAGTTCTCAATGTTTGTACATAGACTTAATTAATTACTTATCAATACTCATTTGCCTTTGAATAGAACAAAAAACAGCCTTAATATGGTTAAGTTATTACTATTTCTAGTACAAAGGCACTACCATATATAGAACAATAGGTAGTAGCATATGATAGTCTGTCCTAGTGCATAGACTATCACAATTCTTTTAAGAACTTTCTATCTGAGAATTAGACCTCAGACTTGACAATATCTTTTGTTACTATCTAAACTTCACTTCTAAGCCCTTTTTGTCAGCAACTGACTCAAGAACCTAGTCTAGGGTTTGACTAAGTAGCTCTTCAGGGTTAAAAGAGAACTCAACAGAGTCCTTGCTTGATTTAGCTATACTATATATACACAATATACTATTTATCCACATTTATTCTACAAGGTCATTCCTTCACTCCAGCTCCTATCACTTTTCCTAAGTCATAGTCAAGATGACTCATGATACTTTTGAGCTCTAGCATTCATAATCACAAATCAGTAAGTGACCACTTGTGATATTGGGCATTAATATAAGGATATAGCTGTAATGACTTAGTCCCACTCCTGGTCCAAGTGTTGGGAAATCAAGCTTTTACACAGTAAGTCTCAGTGGTCAACAATGTAGATTGACAACTGAGGTATAGTAGTAAAGAGTTTCCGATATATAGACACAACAGTCGTCTGACTGATGTGGTATCATTTGATGATGATGTCATCAAGCTCTGCCCCTACAACTATGAAGGTACAACTGTGACGGTCCACTTCAACACTCCCCCTGGACTGGTACAACCTGCACTTTGGGATTGAGATCCATTGCTGTGGCTAGTCTCCTTATCATTTTGTGAGAAAGAGATTTTGTGAATAAATCAGCAAGGTTGTCTGAAGATGGAATATATGTAAACATGATCTCCCTCTTCTTCATATGTTCCTTTACAAAGTGGAATTTTATGTCAATATGCTTCATTCAGCAATGGTTCTTGTTATTAGTACTATTGGAAATAGACCTGTTATTGTCTGCATAGATAGTAATTGGATTGGTCATAGGTAGACCAATCTCAGCGAAGAATTTCATCATCCACAATGCCTGAGCTGTTGCATGTGTGAAGGTCATATATTCTGACTCCACTGTAGATAGTACCATTGTCTCTTGGCACTTGCTCTCCCAAGATACCGGTCCACCTGCAATAATAAAGATATTTCCCTTTATTGAATATCTTATGTCTTTGCAGCCTGTATAATCTGAGTTCACATAGCTTATAGAGTTCAATGTTCCTCCTCCTCTATATGTGATTTCATAATCAATAGTTCCTTTCACATATGCAAGTGTATGCTTCAATGTATTCCAATGGGATCTACCAGGGTTATGTGAAAATCGGAACAGAATATTCACAGCATATGTTAGATCAAGATGAGTTACTACTTGTAGCCACATCAATGATCCTAATGCCTCGCAGTATGAAGTTTTTGCCATTTCACTGGTTTCCTGTGATGTTGTTGGGTAGTTATCTATTGATAGTGAGCTCCCAGGAGGTAGTAGGATAGAGGTTGGTACATAGTGATTTATCTTGAAATGCTCAAGGATACATTTGCTATAAGCCTTTTAGGTTAAGGTAACGTCTCTATTCTTGTTTTGTGTGATATGCATTCCTAATATTAGCTTTGCCTCCCCTATATCCTTTATTTTGTAGCTTGATCCAAGTTCATATTTGGCTAGTTTTTCACCTTCAGCAGTAGATAAAGCACCTAGTATATTATCTGTCTATGTAGATGTTAAAGTGAGTTTATTATTGAGCACCCTGGAGCGTATTTGAGGATCAGCACATGATTTATAGTAGCCATAACCTTGGAAAGTCTTATCCAGGTTCTCAGCCCAGTCATGGGCTCCTTGTATAGTACCATATAATGTTTTCTTCAATTTCCAGACATGGTCTTCTCCTCCTTCCTCAAAACCTCTAGGCTGCTCCATGTATACATCAAACACATTTTTGCTATTGAGAAATGCTAAAATGAAGTTGATCTGCTATAATTGAAGCTGTCGAGAGACTGCTATTGCATATACTAGGCGAACGGATTCAAGTCTTGCTACTGAAGCATAGGTTTCATTGTAATCCTCTCCAATCACCTAAGTATAACCTTTTGCCACTGTCCTAGCTTTTCTTTTTTCAATCTCCCCCTTTTCATTCTACTTTACTGCGAATATCCATTTTGACTCCACCATATTTTTACCAGATGGTCTAGGCATAACCTCAAATACATCTCATAATTTTAGCATTTCAATTTTCTTTGTTATGGGATCCAATCACAAATCTGGCCTTTTCATAGCCTCATTGTAAGTTTTTGGGTACTTGAATATCCATATTAGTGATATAGGCGACAGAACAATTGAGATACTCAGTGGATTCCTTGAGTTTTGTACTAGGTTTTAGATCCCTTTGTGTTTGGCAAACAGCCAAAGGTAAGTTTGTTTCCTTTTCTTTGTCAATAGTCTGGCTAATCGGTTGGACTGTAAATGTCTTGTTTGATTCTCTTTTCTCATCATGGATTCTTGGGATGGGTAGTAGTCTTGGGACAGTTGCCTATAGTAGATCAGAGTTTGGACCAAGGTTTAGATTTGGATTTTCAGGTGCACTGAAAGGATGAAAAAGGGAATTACATACTGGGACAAACAAAACCATGCTGTGCTAGCTCCCAATTGCATGCTAAAGGTCCGAGAGAAGATAATCAAAGATGAAGGTTTGTAAATAATTAGAAAATAGGAATTATATGCAGCTCCAATAAGATATATGTTGGTGGTTGTGAAATAATTGTAAAGTCTCCCTAGATTGTCATCGCATAGCCTCCCTAAGGTGTTAACCTTTACACACCATGACAAAAGCTCCTCTGGAAAATAAAGTTAGTTGATCACTCATGGACTCTCCACACTCAGTTGTCCCCTTATCTGCACCCCCAACACTGAACCTTATGAGTGTAATAAAATCCAAGTATGTACCTAGCCAAGCTTTTCCAGCTTGCCTGAGTTGCATCTGCTATTCCTCTCTAGATCGAGTTCTAGGTATATTCAGTGTTCTTCTTAAGATATCTCCCTGGTCCTAGTCTTCTTACTCTTAATAGATCCATATTCACAATTCCAGAGGCAATATAGATAGAGGTAGGAGTCAAGAGGTTCCTCTCCTATCCAACTGTACACCGGATACTATATTAAAATGATTACAAAGCCCTGAAACTCAAGGAATAAAATATAAAAAGGAAACTATTACTACTTTTGATGTTCCTTTGACCTCTTCTCATGCTAAGTCTGTCCCAATCCCCAGTGATGACACATCCTTATGGTGACATGTCCTCTTTATCAAATCCTTCCCATCAAAGATGACATGTCTTTATCGTCGCTTCTCTCTAGAATATTCTTCCTGATCTCCCATCACTCCCTTTGGTATTGCTTTGTAAGAAGGACCTCCTTGGTTACCTATTAAGTAGTTAGTAAACCTCACTCAATGTCTAGTATCTCCGAGTCGCGTCCTAGTGCTCATTTATCTAAATATAATTGATCTGATGCCATCAATGCTTAATTGCAACCAGAGTCTATTTATCTAAGTCTGCCATTTAAATACTACTAGTTCTAAAGTCCCAATCCACTGTATCTCTAAGTCGGTTCTATCCTATGATGGATCTAGAGCATAGTCCTTTTATAACTTTCTTCCTAAACCTGATGCCAGCTCATTCTGCTTGCCTCCTGTGATCTCGACATAAGCTTTAGTTTGGTTATCACTTGCTCAATGTCCTTATCATATGGTATTATATTCTGAGGGTATAGAAAGGGCTCTAGAGCAAACTCTAATTAAGAATTCATTGGTATAAAGCATATCAAATGTTATCTTTCACGGAAAATTCATTTGTGGTGTAACAGCACTTTCTTGTTTTGTCTTAGTTTTGAGTTCTAGGCTTGGTCGAAAAGGATTATTCTCTTTGTTAAATATTATTGGATTAGACTGCTTGGCTATGTGCATTATCCCTTCTTCAAAGATGATGTCCTGAGACCTAAAAACTGCACTAGTAGATTTATCTAGTAGCTTATACCCATCATGTCCAAAATAGCCCAAAAGTGACACTCAAACCGATCTTGCACTGAGTTTGTATAACTTCAGGTCCTGGGGTATATGTGTATATGCTATTGATCCAAAAGGCCTCAGATGGGAAATATCTTAATGTTTTCCAAACCAAACTTCTGCCGGAATTGTTTTTGGTTGTTGTGAAGAGGAAATAAAGTTTTGAACATAGACAATTGTTTGAACTGCATTAGCCCAGTATTTAAGAGCCATGCCTGATTCAGCCATGACATATCATACTCTATTGAGGATTATTTGCATGCTACATTCAGTGGCACCATTCTGCTGATAGACATAAGGTGTAGTAAATTCAAATACCAAGCCATGTACAACTCAGTAATCCTCCCACACCATATTGCACTATTCTCTACCCATGTTGAGTCTTATGCACTTGAGCTTCTTGCCAGTTTGTCATTCTGCTTCAATATAGTAGGCCTTTAGTATATTTAATATCATATCTGCTGACTTTGTTTTAAGGAATGCAATAGTTTTGTAGGACGAGAATCCATCCATGATTAGTATAAAGTAGGTACAACCCCCAGCTGATTGAACTTGTGATGGTCCCCAAATGTCAATGTAGATCCTTTTGAGAAGTTTTGTTTCTCATGAACTAGTCTCGTTGAATGGGTGAGTTGCGTGCTTGTCAAAAATACAATCCTCACAAAGGCTATTCATAGACAATTCTCCTTTAGTTGTGAGTCTATCAACCAATTTTCCAGATATCATGTTGTATATCGATTCTGTGCCTGTATGTCCTAATCGCCTGTGCCAGATGTCAAAGCTCACAGCCTGCCATTTAGATTGGGTAATGAAGATATCTGTTAATGCTCTGTTCACATTAACTGCATATAATTGGCCAAATTTTGTTGCAGTCATTATGATCTCTTCTTCAGATGTCAATACTAGAGCTTTGTTCCCTCCTTTAAAGAACACATTTATGTTTTTTGTGCCAAGTTGTGATACAGAAATCAGGTTGGATCTGAGGTTGGGAGTATGTAAAACACTATCAATGGAAACTCTTCTAGTTTTTCCATCAACACTGGTTTCAAACTCTACCTTCCCCTTTCCTATGATATCAAATATTGAGTCCTTCCTTACTGACATTCCAAAGTATGGTTTGCTCAAAGTGGTATAGGACACAAACAATGATCTGTCTATGAAATAGTGATCGGTGGCTTCAGAGTTGATAAAGATAAGAATGTCTGGTGTATTCTCAGACTGTGTACGAAATATAATAGGATTCTTTTCAGACCAGGTATTAGCTACTTGTACCCCCTTTGAAGTGCTTCCTCACATTGTTGTTTCATTATATCTGCAAGGGTTTGGGTTATCATGAGGTGTGTTTGTGCTGAATGTTGGGGTGGCTAATACCTTGAAGTCCTTCCAATCTGTTGACATATATGCAAAAACTTGCTCGTTTCCTTTATCAGGAGTATCAGTAGTTGTAATGTGAGCTTTAGTTTCTGGCTTGAATTCTCCCTGTCTTGTGCTAAATGTTGTTCCTCTTAGATCTCCTCTTTTTCCAAAATCAGGAGGAAATTGTCTCTCTTTTCCTCCCCCTGGCCAATAACACATCTCAATAGTGTGTCCTCGGCGTCGACAGTTTGGGTTAACACAAATAAGCTAGGACCTTTTCTTTTGTTTGGAGGTACTTGTTTGAAGTGCCATTGCATTCTGGCCAATATTGGTAGGTCGATTTTTGTTAATCTTGGTATACCAGATTTGGAGATAAGCTATCACATTTGCTCAAGTCATGTTTGGGTCATATAGTGGCACAGCTATGGGGTTCTAGGATTTGGGTAAAGAAGTTATGATTATGTCTTTGAAGTCTTCATTGTTAATCTTTGATCTCAAGGCTCTAGCATCTGACCATTTGTTGTGCATGTTGATAATAAAGTTATTGAAGTCAGTGCGATCTGAGTAAGTCATATTCTGTAAAGTCTGCTCTATATTTAACTGTGTCATATTTGATGCCTTTTCATAGGTATTAATATATGAAGTCCAGGCCTCAGCAGCTGTACTGTTGATGTTAATTCCTAGTCCAGCAGGGTTCCTGGTATTGAATATAAGTAGTCCCAGTGTCCAGGCATTGTGTACTTTCCATTCATTGAGAGATGGAGTATTTGAGTCCCAAGATGTTTCAGCAGAAGAAGGTATTGTTGCTGGTGGAGTAGAGGGACATGTGATAGAGCCATCCAAGTAACCAAATGCTCCTTTTGCCACAGCTGCTATGTGAATAAGTCTTTGCCATGATGACCAGTTGGTACCATCAAATTTGTCTGTTTCGGAGAAAGTAGATGTGGTTGAAGATATTTCTGTATTTAATATCAAGTTTCTGGTAAAATTTAGTGAGCGCTTGGGCCCATAACCTTTTACATAGTAAGTCTCAGTGGTTAATAATGTAGATTGATGACTAACTACCTTTTACACAGTAAGTCTAAGATGTTGTCATTAGATATAGATAAGAAGAACTAGTAGAACAGGTCTCACCTCAGTAGTCAACAATGTAGATTGACAACTGAGGTGTAGTAGTAAAGAGTTTCTGATATATAGACACAACAGTCATCTGACTGATATAGTACCATTTGATGATGATATCATCAAGCTCTGTCCCTATGACTGTGAAGATACAACTGCAATGGTCCACTTCAACACAAGCTAACACTGTGATCCAAGAGAATTTCCAGGAATGTTCTGGAATATTTCTTCAGTATGTAATTTATTGTATCTACTCATTGGTTTGCAATGGAATACATTAGATTCCAAGTCAAACCAAGATACAACTGGTTTTTTGCAACACCAAGTTGACAAGGAGAACTCAATAGAGCTCTCATTCAATTACTGTACATCACTTATACACATTCAAGTATCTGTTATTATTTATATTGTCCCACACATTCCTTTTTACTCAACTCTCTCATGTGTCCAATCTTTAGAAACTAAAAGAAAAGAAAAGAAAAATAAATATTGACTTAAGCTGTTTTGCCAAGTCATAATACAGATTTTTAGATTGCTTACAGGAAGTCACTCAATTGCCTATGGCCATTTTTTCTTCAATTTTGTGCCATCAAGAAATGAGTTTGATATCCCAATTACCTTGATCTGGAACTCTTACCTTAAACTTAGAGATAAAGTCTCAGGTAGACTGATGGACTGTATACATGTTTGCATTACACTCTTTTGTTGGATTTAGGTATAGAATTTATTGCAAATGTGCAACAAGCCTCATCTCAACCACCTGTATTTACCATCTCCTATGGTGGTTTCAGCCACTTTCAGGATCTTCATGCATTTTAGCCAGTCATATCCAGTCACACCTTCAAACTTTGTATGAGAGTTGACACAACAATGAAACCAGTCCTTTTGGTAGGCAGTATTCAACTATATAGATACATGTGATAGTAGTATGCTGTAGTATATACATTATTATCTGCTGAGAGCAGTTGCCGCTGCCCAGATACTCTTGAATCTCTCAGAATGGAGACCATCTCTAGCCTCCTGATTTTGTATCCCAGGCCTTCGATAGCCTGTTGCTTGCGTCAAGCCTGGTGAGCTAGGGGGATGCCGAATTGGGATCAACCAAACTTAGACACGGCTTGAATGGCAAAGCATGGTCAGCTCCCTGCCCAAATCGGGTAATGAGAGCAGATTGTACAAGATCGTCCTGACTGTCGTCCTGAAGCACAAATTGCTAGATATTTTTATATTCAACTGTAGAATAAGTATATGTATAGAATTATCACTCTCAGAAGTGACTTCTACACTTTAAATGTCGTTATCTTCGGAAGTGGCCAAAACACTGTAAGTGGCTAAAACCACCATAGGGGATAGTATACCTATCTACTATCACAGCATGAAACCTGAAACAATCAGCAACTAAGAGATGAAACCAATTTTATTTTTAGTGTAACGCTCGACATTCCAACATATTTGTCTACTGAAACTACCTAATTGTTCTGGTAGTTGATGTTAAGGTAGGGATAGATTAGATGCGGCCTTTTACCTTCTGCAGCAAAAGGCTTTTTCATTGTCGCACAGTCTAGTGGCAAGTATACTCTCCTTCAAGCATGGTTTTCAATGACTGTGCACCTCAGCACTGCAGGTCGGACAATCTAGAGCCTCTCTGTCATCCTTTGGATTGCCCCCTATGCATCAACAATTGCCTGTCTCCACAACCCACAGGCTCCACCTGGGAGGAAACATAGGCTAGTCTTGATGGGTAAATTTCCCTAGAATGCTCCATGCCGAGATGCCGAGCTTGAAAGATCTCCCAGACTTCCCTAGATATTTCTAACCTTATGGTTGGATCAAAGTTACATACCATATCCAGAATTTCTCCTGATGGCATTTACTATGGAATGGAGACGGATATTACAACTTGTTTTGTTGACGAGTTTCTCCTCTATCAGCTCCATATTTCCCAAGATAACTCAGGTCAAAGATGGTGGAAGTCTGAATCATTTTGCGGCATTTTCATCAAGCACCACATGCCTGGATACTGGTATGATATAATAGCAAGTACTGCAAGTAATAGCTCGTCCTCAGGATGACGGTGATTTCTCACAATATTGTGTTGCAACACAAAACACGTACAGTGTGTGACACAGTGATGTCACATCTAGGGAGTGCATTTTTCCTCAGGCCACAGAATAAGGTTACACTTCCCAGATCCTAACGGGAAGCCATCCAATCATACAGTTTAGACTGCTTATCAAGTCATCTGACAGAAGGTTATCTGAGATTCAGCACAAGAGCTAGATGGTCATGATTTGATAGGCCACTTACCCTCTGAGGTGCTACATGAATTCCCCTTGACGCTCGACCTTTTGGACAAGCTGTTTCGAGGCAGAAACTCCGAATTTAAGGACGTTTCACACTTTGATATTGCGTCTTTAACATGTGGGCCCAAACAGCCGCAGAGGCGACTTTATGACGACCGTCATCCCCATGCGAATGGAACTGAAAAACATCGGTGCTTCCATCATATGGTCTGGCAATCCTTCCGGTAAAACCTTCATCGACTAGAATGATCTATATATGTTTCCTAGACACTCTCTTTCTTCTTCTGAGTCTTCTCTCGACCCAACGGTTTCTCTATAGGATATGAAGGCGAATCCCGCAGGGCAAAGTAGTGAATTTGACAGCGCCAACCATGACAGCCAACGTAGTTTTTCGTCTGGCGCTGAGCTAAGGGGTATACACACTAGGATATCTCCTTGATGCGCCCCATTAACGTATCATTTAGAACACGCGATGCAGCCGGCAGGATTTATGACCGCGACAGCTACTGGTGTACCTGGTGTCAAAGAGGGTACTGCAGCTGGAGACCTCAAAAGCTCGAACAATGACCGACAAGTCCAACAAATTCGTGTACCCTTGTACAAACGACGTTGGGTCATAATAACATCGATATTTGTCACACTACTAGTCATCGTACTCCTTTTCGTCATCTTATTCCCAGTCATCCGAGCTATCATTCAGCTGATGGTAAAGCGAGCTCAGATCGAGATTGACAGAGTGATAATATCTAACCCAACGAACGAGTCGTAAGTGCAATATATCTCCATGTAGAACAGCTTATCCAGGAATGTCAGTTTTACTTTCCAGTTTCAAGGCAATGTTCGTCAGAGATTCCTCGAGGAAAACCTGGAAACGTGTTACTAACTCCATCACAAGGTTACTCATACCGGTATCTTCACGGCTTCGATCGAGTTCGCAGAACCTATAGACGTATTCTGGTTGAAAGATCCTGAACACGACTATGAAGGGGTTCAAAT
>Ga0153958_1000177_pt1 | contig 14512 bp, 22 predicted proteins | sample TSFL042MetaG_FD_104719 | JGI IMG/M metagenome (GOLD analysis project Ga0153958, IMG submission 104719) | Attine ant fungus gardens microbial communities from Florida, USA - TSFL042 MetaG | ecosystem: Host-associated > Fungi > Mycelium > Unclassified | place: USA: Florida, Wekiwa Springs... | reverse complement strand
TATAGGGTTAGGTGTCGAGGGGTCAACATTGGAGCAGACGTTGTTAGCCTGTGGAAACGATGCCATGGGATTGTCGAGAAGGTTCAGACCTAGGACGTTACCGACTTCGAAGCTTCCCCCTACCCATCGTTGCGTGATAGTAGCTGCGACATCTTTTCTGCGGCGCCTGACAGACCCACCCCACTCACTGTCTTGCCACCGCTGCCATATTCCTTGTCTTGCCACCGTCTCATCTTGTTGTCCCCAATCATCCCTCCTGCCATGGCGAAGGAAATCTTGGTATGAATGGTGAAGCAGAACTGATATGAATGATTCTCCATCCTCATTTCGCCCTTCTACGCTCGAATGAAGCTGGCCCTTGATTTGCTGTGTGAGTCTTCCGTTCTCTGAATATATGTCTGTATTCGAGGCTTCCTTCTCCGGCATGGGCCCTATGAAAAACCGGCGTCTCGAATGGGCACAACTAATGAGTGACTCGCCAGGAGGTGTCAATGCGGCTTGGTGAGAGAATCCATCTTGTTGCAGTTGCAACGGTGCCATGAGGAGGAACAGACTTGTAATTCGGAGCGCTCGCTAGGGCAATTGAAAAATGTAACGTCATCAAACCCTAACCCTTCTCTAGGGTTTAGTAACTTCAGTCTCTATGTATCTCTACGTACTTAAGTACTTTATATGTATGGCTACGTATCAACAAAATATTACCATCAGTGAACTATATAAGTGGGGTTTGATATGAAGGTCCATGGTACCCTGGTCAGGGACCGTGCCAGTCCGCTACTTTGACTCGACTTTCTTGCCTTCAAGCATTTGGTGTGACTCTTGCACATACTTTTCGGCTTCATCTCTCGAGAACCTTTTCAACGTATGTCAGTTGAAATGGTCAACAAACGTTGTACAATTACGCACTCAAGTTTGCGCCCTTTGACAAGCATATCCGGTTCCCGAAGAGCGAAAGGATTTACGTCAGTCTCGGTGTTCAGGTTCGCAAGACTGTGGTTCACGAAACGATGTGTGGTCTCATCCGATCGCACGGCATACATGACGTCAAGTAGTTTGGAGTCAGGCGCCAGACGCCAATAATCCTTCGCAATTTCCGGAGCAGGCATATCAGTCCATTCAGGTAGACGTCCTGCTTCCATTTCTTGGATGCATCGAGTACTAAGATTGGTGAGCACTCCTGTCCTGAAGTAAATGGCGCTGGTTCTTACTAAGTTAAGACGGCTTCTTCCTCCAAATATCCAACAAAGCGATGACATGTACGAGGTGAAATCATATAGGATAGGACTTCCATTACCATTCAGCAAAGTTTTAAGATCCTGGTTCGATACCACTTACAAAATAAGTTAAAGTACACGCCCTGCGCCCCTAAAACCAGAGCTCGGAAAAACAATGAAGGCTTTCGTAAGGTCATAAATGTCCTGTAGAACAACTTAGACATCAGCTGATATGATCAATATTGTGATTTTTTCGCCCACATCAGGTGCATCCTTTCATTCTCGGCTTCCTCCAACAAAGTATGTATCCAGCCGGAGTCTCGACGCTGTCACGTAATTGAGAATGTGATTGTCAGAAAGGAAGTCTGACTGACCATGAGGCGTAGGCTCATGAGGTGGCGGAGCATCGCAGCCACCATTCCGGGCACCCCAGCAATTGTCTCGAGGAAAAGGATGCGCTGAACAACGGTAATGAAGCGACGGAAATAACACTTGATGAATACACTGACTCTTAACCATGCTTTCTCGTCTAGTATATATCCGCCCTTCTTGAGTTCTTCGAGCGACATTCTGCTATCGGCGGGAATCGGTTTGTGTTTGTATCCTGACACTACGTCGAATCCCCATCTAGAAATATGATGAGCACGTTCATATAGTGAATAGGGGTGCTTCCTCACCTCGCTAGCCTGACCAGGTTGAATGCAATCTTGTCTGATATTGTTTTCGCTTCCTTTTGGAGGACCTGGCGACTTGGCATTCAATACAAAACGAAGCGATATACTGTAGGTGGGTGACCGAAGTACCTCGACGGCTTTGAGTTCCTCCGGGGAGTATACAGGATGGAACAGAACCCAATCTCCTCGGACAATGGTGGGCAATGTGCTAACTGCATCAGGACTGGTTAGACCCTGCTTGGACGCGGCTACATCCTCTGCGAAGGCATTGCATCAATGGAAACAAGTACCAGTCAATGGACCAGACTCACTGTGATGGAAGCCTTCTGTTCCTGTGGTCGCCTCTTCGTTGACGCGTTTGTGAGTCAATGAGTTCTTGTCCGGATGACCGGTATGAAGGAGCGCTCGTCTTGCGAATGCGGTGCCCAATTCAGGGGCTTGACTTGATCCAGCACGGAGAATGCCAACGCAACAGACAGGGCTGGTACGTACAAGTGCGGTTCTGAGTAAAATTGACATAGTGTAGGTGCGAGTGTACAATGTTTGAAGAGCTTGGAGCCTCCAGAGAGTATGATCCGTTTGCTGTGCTACGGAGTCGGTCTTTATGCTGGTTGCGATCCGCAAGGATCCGATTCGCACCCGAGAAAAGCCGTAGTCGGCTTTCAGATAGATGGTAACTCAGGAACTAGCAGTCGTTTCGTCCTCTACCGCATGACTTTGGCTTTGAAACATTCTACTCCAGACTATGGCCCGAGTACTTTGTGTTGGTCCCGTCACTCAGTGATTGAAATTAATCAGGACAGCTGTCGCATTATTACGTCAGCACGCCAGATTCGGCATGTACTCAAGAACGAATTTCTTGTCGATATCGTCGAGGGGAGTGCAAACCAAAGTTGCTTTTCTGTAGAGTTCATAAAATGTAAACTCACAGATGATATATATACCCCTGAGATCAAGGTACAGTCAGCCTATCAGCCACTAGCAAGCCACTTCGCTTCTTCGGGTTTCGGTACAGATCCCAGAGCCCTCAGAACAAAACATTTTGTTGATGCGGCGGCGGCCAGCGCTTCAGCTATATCCTAATAGATCGATGAAACTTAAAAAGTGATAGTTCAAGGGTTCTGTATCAAGGCCAGACTATCCAGCGATCTGTAAGGTTTTCCATACCGACCGCAGCCCGCAGGCGTATTGGATAGGAAACGTGTAGGAACACGAGGAAAAGACATTGATGCATGCAGATATCTTGGAACAGAAATTTTGTCATGAACATGCGCATCAAAATGGAAGTTTCATTGCAGCGGAAGTTTAATGAACCGTATCATGTGGAACTCAGAAATGCCTGAGCGTGCCTGTACTGAATTTACGGTTGGCTGCCCTGCTTTACTATGGAAATACAACTGGTCTAAAGATGCGGAGAAGCCTATGTGTCGTGTCAGAAAGGTACTACAGGAATCATTTGAGGTGCTTACCACACTGAGATCATGAAACAGGCAACAACGACCCCAGCGTTACCCACAGTACCGGAGATCAGGACTCCACTGTGGGACAATGTTTGCCCAGAACGCAAATTCCTGAGTTTAAATGGACCGAAGTGAAGGTCACATGACTCATAACACGAATAAGCGTATCAATACCCACGAAGAAGGTCGAAGATCCATGATACTTAATTCAAACCTGCAATGTGCTCAGAGGGGAGGGTGGCGACTGAAACTCGCTGCTGAGCTGGCTCGTGATCGATCGCGTGCAAGCCACTGGAACTTGCTTACCTTCCATTAAATGATGTGAAACGAAAGTACGTCGAGGGAGCACCGCATCGGATAGATGTCAAATTCCACGATAAAATTCATTACCGTGACTTTAGCGGGTAGTGTGTGTATCAAGGGCAGTTCAAGGAGCCCGGATTATCGCCCAGTCGAGAATACCCCGCCACAAGAACGATCGCATCAGAAGGACTGATTTTTGCTCCATCGATGGATAGCCGCGAGGGGTTCCTAATTCCACGATCATCATCCATGGATAGAAAACATGAGGCAGTTCATTTCCGAGGGCGTCGAAATGTCATTTCCCAGGCATCCAGAGCTTTTCGTTTGTTTAAGCAGATCAAGTAGAGGTGCTCACTTTAACAATGACGGAGTATGAACTCATGGAGGCGTGCCGCATCGTGGGCGTGCCACACAAACGAAAGGGCCTGTCTTTACAAATCATATAGTGAAAGAAGCGCTTAGACACAAAACATGGTCTGAGAGCACGAAGGGGGGACCAACGAGGCATCGCTAACGCAGAAGCCTCCAGGGAAACGCGTTCATCCACTGAAAGCACAGGTATAAAGACGTAGTTGGATCTGAAGCTAAACCCAGTGCGCAAAAAGGCATATTTCATCTCGAGGAACCAGTGTGGATCCAAGAAGTAGAGTCACAGAAGGAACTATAAGAGATGAAGATATGGGAATTGTATTTGGCGACGTCATGAGATCGCAAGACCGTAATAGCAAAGGACAAGAAGTGCTTTTGCTAGAATGCTAAGACAAGGGCGGAGGCGTGGCTTCCTGTCGGATCCGTAAAGTCGGGTTGGATGACAATGATATTGTAGACCTACTTTGGAATTGTGGACGATTTCAACGTGTTTTGAGAGATGGAGTGTAAAGACACGAAGCTGCTGACCAAAACATAAAGGAACACAAGGCTACCAAGGTCAAAAAAGGAATGATGGACAGACAAGCGCTCCTTACCAGTTCACAGCTTGTGGCTTCGATCATCCAAACTTGAATTGAACGAGCCCAGCTGATCCAAATCCCCCGTCTGCCGGCTTAAAATTCCACTTTCCTTGCCGGCCGCATAAAAAGGCTACTCCTTCACGTTTGACCCATCTTCTTTCCTTTTCACTCACATTGGCTTTTTTCCAAGCAGATGTGTGCTTAGCATCGATGGAAAACGTAGCGCAGTATAGTAATTCACTCGTCTATCCATCCACGAGCACATCTACCGCACGCACCCACGAAGATGATGATCACACCGTAAATGCCTCCTCCGCCTGGATGTCTGGGCAGAGGTCGGTTTCGAACACTTCCACAAACTCTAGTCAGCTCTCCTCCATTTATTCTGCGGTGGATCGTTCCCCAGATCACGGAGATTATGCCTCTCCCCCCACTTCTGCATCATACGGACAAGTCCAGTCCAACGACTCTTATTCCAATTATTCACAGCCATCCGCCATTCGCGCAGATGATAATGGGAATCACTCCGCTCCAATCGGTCTGACTTCCCAGATTCCCAGTAGTATTGGCCCCGCCAGGCTTACGCGCCGACAAACCCGCGCACAATCCACTCTCCAGCTTGGTCTTAGAAGGGACAGACCATCCGCACCATCAAACACGCCGCCTGATTTACACGCGGCTGATGAGGTACGTCATAAGCCTTGTTCTTTTCATTAATGCAGCAACTGATCGCCTCGTGTATCAGTCTTCCTATTACATGTCACCCGCGAGCGCCGTCTCGCGCCCTCAGACACCTGCCAGCGGTAGTGACCCAAGTCGCTACCAGATGGCTGATAGAATGTCTTTCACGATGGGCTCAGGCCCCATGCCCTTGCAATCACCTCGCTACCTGCACTCTCCTGTATCAGGGTCGCCTTATTCCCCATTTTCCTTATATCACCAGCATTCACGCTCGACGTCCTCTTACTCTACCTCTAATCCTCGCTCAGCCTCACCTGCATTAAGTGTGGCATCTGCACTCACCTCTATCTCATCCGGTACATCAGCCCCAAACTCTCAAACCTTCCCCGCTTTTGCTCTCCCCTCGCCCCCAGGCGCCGTCATCCCACGTGCCAAGCAACGAAAGCAACGTCTTTTCAATGTTGACCGCAAAGCTATCTGTCTTTACCACCAAGAAAACCCCAATGCACGTCAGGAAGACATCGCAGCGCGCTATGGTGTGGAGCGGAGCACCATCAGCAAGATCCTGAAAAACAAAACAAAATGGATGAACGTCCCTGAAGATGAAGACATGCGTGTGGCCAAGCATAGGTAACGATTTTCTCCGTTTAGTTTTGCTTTAAGATTCTTACATATTTTCAGGCCGTCAAAATTCCCCGAGGTTGAAGAGGCGCTCGTCGAGTGGCTGCTTCAAATGAAGCAGCAACAGCAAACCACATTGCTGTCTGACAATCTCATTCGCACCAAAGCTAAGGAAACTGCGCGCAATTTGCAGATTCCTGACGAGAGATTCAAGGCTAGTTCTGGATGGGTCGAGAATTTCAAGCATCGCCATAGCATTCGTAAGGGGGTCTGGCAAGGTCACGAGAAGGTTCTGCGGGCCACTCGTGGCCTTGGCTGTGCTCAAGGTCATAGGCGAGGCTCCACAGATACCGTGCTATCGCCTCTCAATCCTGCATTCGAAAGTCGCTCCGAAGTTGCGCACGGGCGAGATTCAGAAGAACATTCGACAATGGCTGATGGTGATGACGACATGGAATCTGAAGATGAGCCAGAAGCTCCGATCCCTCAGCCACCGCAAAGCGACCCTGGACCGCCTTTATCCCAACCACCACCTGGGCCAACTCTCCCTTTACCACGAATATGGGGCCTGCAGACGGAACACCTGCCCCCTCCTAGCACGCCACTCTCTTCTGTTCCACCAGGCAGCATGCATGAAACTATATCTCATCAATCCTATGTACATGAACGTCACGAAGAACGACAGCAAGATGCGGCTACGGCTGATATGAACCCACCCCCGCTTCCAATTCCTGTTCAGCAACATCTTCAGGTTACTGATCCACAACAAGGAGTACAGCTTGCGCATACAGACCCCAGCTCCCAGTATGCCGAGCCTGTCGTTGTATACCAACCAGCACCTCCCATTACATCAGGCAATACCGCCCCTAGCATCGAGGAAGCGGAGGACGCTATCAACAAAGTCATTACCTTCATTGACTCTCGCCCCAATCTCATTTCTCCGACACAGCGAGACGTTCTCCACGACATTAAATGTATCCTCTTTTCACTCGGAAGTGGAGTGCCGTTTGACCGTAATTGGAGATGATGGTCGGTTGGGCCAGGCTTTCCTGCCTTACCATCCCACATCCGCTCGCAATTTTTTTTCTTGCCTTGCCTCCTATTGGCTCTACATGCATTTAATCATCCCTCTATGCACTGCAATTTTTGCATCCATCGACATAGCACAATCACATCAAAGTTTATGTCTCTCGTTGGGTCACTCATGTCTGCATTCACACTCAATACTCGTAGCTGCATGATATACCTCGCATCCGATACACCTCTCTTGCATCTACTCATTTCTCTTGGACTCCCTGCTGTCTTACTTAGCTCACTTGCAACGCAGATTCACTAAGTTGTTTGTGTACTACTGCTTAACCGCTATACTTTCAAAGAAAACGTTCAAGCATGCTACGTACTAGGGTCATTTATAATATAACATCGTTCGAAGTCTCTGGGGTGCTCATTATCAACTTGGTCAGATGGTATGCAAACTACGTATGTCGACCGGAAGTACGTGAAGCGGAACTGTACTCCCTACGCAATATTAGGGATGAGGGACTAAAGCCGTAAATCATATCTGTGCAGCAGTGTGTTTGTCAACATGTAATGCATTGAGGCATTTGCGGGTGACGTCCAGCAAAAACACATGAATGCGAAAACTAAGATTTAGAGCCTTTGCCCCCAGTTGCTTTTGGGGGTTCGCTGTAAGAAGAAATTATTGTGCGTACTGCACGATGACGTTAACCGACATACGTATCGACGGTGTTTTTCATGATCGTGAGCTTGCCAGCTGATGCAGCTGACACCATTTGCTGCTCAATAGACTTGTTTATCTTGGCCGTCAACGTCTACATGTAACAGTCAATAAAACTCGTAATCCATCATCCGATGACGAAGAATTCACCTGCCGCATGGACGCCTGCTTTACCAGAGCGGTCTTTTTGGGTGGAATGTAGCGCTTTCCTTTTTTCGGGTTCGCAGCAGCTTTAGCAGCTTGTCTGGAGGATGAAGCCTTGTTCTGAAGGCCCTTGGTCTTGCCTTGCACCATGGTGGTCGATAAATTTCATGTGCTTTCGATAAGTTATGTGGACTTGCCACTTTGAGCCTCGCCGGAAAATTCCGGTCAACTTTCGTCCATCCGACTCTGCGCTCACCCTGCTATTTCCATCGTCGGCGACACCTATGCTCTCAGCATCCCATGTTCTACGCGTCCAGCGTGTAGCTGTCTCACGCGGAAAGGTAAGTAAATCTGTTTCGAGTTCTACTTTGAGCTGTAATGACTGGGATGGCTTTCCAGCGCGCTGTGCACGACTTGGTCACGCTTCCTGAGCGTAGACCGATCATTTCGTATGGTACACCTGGCTACAGCGCCGTGAGCGGCCACGTTGCGACCGTCTTTGGATGCACTGGATTCCTTGGTCGTTACCTTGTCTCAAAGCTCGGTATGCTTAAATTGGCCACCTGAAGGGTTTGACGTTAACCAAACGCTCCCTCGTTGCAGCCCGAATGGGTACACAGGTTATTGTGCCTTACCGCGAGGAGGATGAGAAAAGGCACCTCAAGCCGATGGGTGATCTCGGCCAGATAGTCCCCATGGTAGTGTTCCATCTGTTTCCATCTCTCAGCTCACGTTCATCTAAAATTCATTCAAGGAATGGGACATTCGGAATGAAGACCAAATTGCCGAATGCCTAAAGCACTCCGACATTGTATATAACCTTGTGGGCCGAGGATATGAAACCAAGTATATTATTGTATTGCATGGCTTCTGAGACCCACGCACTCACTCCGCTCGATTATCCCAGGAACTTTAAATACTCTGATGTCCATGTCACTGGGGCAGAGAGAATTGCAAAAGTCGCATCCCAAGCAGGAGTACCTCGCCTGGTCCATGTTTCTCACCTCAATGCTGCGACCTCTTCCCCGTCGGCTTTCTACAGGACCAAAGCCGAAGGCGAAGAACGAGTCAGGGAGGTTTTCCCGTCGGCGACCATTGTCCGCCCTGGATCTCTGTTTGGTTACGAAGATAAGTTCTTGAACAACATGGCCAGTGAGTTCTAGAGCTTCCGCTCGTTCGTTTCCGTGTTGACTGTTCTAATAAGGTTGGCCAATCTGGTGGAAACTCAATCACGGAGAAACCAAAATTCGTCCAGTTCACGTAAATTTCCATCTGGTCTTGACATGTTCTTCTGTCGCATACTGATGTGGATTGACAGGTTATGGACGTTGCTCAGGCCTTGACAAATCTGATGTCGATTCCGCAAATTCCTGGCACAATTTCTCTTCCTGGACCAAGCACATTGACAATGGAGTATCTTTTGGACTTGGTATCCTCCGTGACTTACACTCCGCCATCGCGCGCACCTGTACTGCCCAAATCAATTGCGATGGCACTCGCTAAAGTTGCTCAGGCACCGTGGTGGCCGCTCATTAGCCCAGATGAAGTGGAGAGGCGTTACTTAGACGACGCTGACGTTCCAGGCGACTGGACTGTTGTAGGCGTGGTTCCAGACGAGATCGAGAACCATGCGATCACATACCTACGAAGGTATCGCTCGGCGTACGTATCGTATCGGCTATGTATTGGCCGAGGCGCTAATTTGCCTTGTATAGAGAGAACTTCGTGCGACCGGTGGTTTTCCCTGCGAGGTTCAACTAGGCGAATTCTCATTTCCGACGGTCACGATTAGTAGGCCATCACGATACCAAGCTTCGCTGTAGAATATAGATTTCATATCGGATCTTCATAGGCGTTGCCAATTGTTCCATACGCGACCATTGGGTGATTTCATGAAAGCGTTGCTAGGATGCGTTAGTACGAGTGAATCTTTCGGGCCTATTCCCATGAACATTGGGGGGACAAGCCAAGCAATCACTCAAATGCCGCTTGAAGCCCTTCAGGTGAAATGAGCGTAGGTACGTGAGACTCTGAACTGTTCATTGCGCGGGACGCTTTATGAAGCTGACACGTGCTCGATGAATGATTCACTGCGAAAATCCGTCTGCCGGCGGGGACGCGGATACGGATACTGCGGAACGCGAGAAGTATGTACATGTGCGTAAGGTAACAAACGGCTTCTTGAAAAAGCGGAAGAAGTTAAATTATGGTCAGAAGCCGGGCGGAACGATGCCCTTCTGAGGAGCCTGGCTTGAGCCAGGTGGGGGTGGGTAGGTTGAACCTGACGAAGCCATCTGAGAAAAGGAAGTATTAGAAATCAATAAATAATCCACAGCAAATTGACAGATGAATGATTAACACTGACCTGTTGAGCGCCCTGTTGTTGGGCTACCATTTCGCGTTCCTGTGCAACTATCTTGGCCTCATCTTCCAAACTCAATGCAAGGGGAAGCCCCACGAGCAGGGCCGAGGTGGTGACTATCCACACAATGTTTCCAATAATTTTGCCGCTGGTCTTGACAAAGGATGTAGCTTTGGAAATTTTGGTAGAAACGCTATGTCTGGTAGCGGGAGGGACAATGTCAACCAGTGCACTTATACGGTCATACAAAGTTTCCTCGGCAGAAAGCTCGGAAGAGATGGAAGAGAGGGATTCTTGGGAGGAGTGAACGGATGAAGAGGACGATGCATAAGGGGAGTGGCCCGAAGACTGCTGGTCTTTCTCCTCGACAATTTCGACCTTGACCATGGTTTGAGTGAAAAATTACCACACCCGAACGTGTGACTCTGGGTAACCCTCGGTGCCGGCAATGCCTCGATCGGAGTTTATATAATCTCATTTTGACATCTTTTGACCGGAATTTACACGAAATTCGCTTCCTAAAAGGGTAAAAAGTTCGATTGAGAAATTCGCTGCCAATATCCCTATTGCGGGGAAGATTCAGACCTATGGTATTATAAGTACAAGCATCGCCCAATATAAACGTTTCCTCCTTGTCCCTCAGAATATTATATCAGTCCATACAGCCATCGTAATATGCAGAACGGTGACCCCATCCGCAGCAACAGCGGGCACAACTTCTCTCAACCAGGTGAGCCAAGTCGATTACAACCCCGGCCCTCCCTCTCACAACGTCATGCCTCCCTCAGGCCTCGTTCTCCCAACTCAATCAGTCCAGAACCATATTCATGAATTAGTAAAGACTCTTCCGCCTCCGAGGAAGCAGAACACCGCATGTGATGCCTGCAGGTTTGTTGAGGCATGATCGTGACGGGCCCATCTGTCAATCTACTCACTCCCACAGGTCCCGAAAGGTCAAGTGCAATAGACTTCCTGGTCAAGAAAAGGTAAGTAATTTGCAAAGTATATCGGCAAGCAGCTGACTTATTCTACTAGTGCCAGGTGATTTTTTTTACGTGATCGCTAGCAACCCACTGAAGATCCACCCTAGCACTGCTTGTCCAAAAACTATCCCTGCACGTCAGTAGTATTTTAGATTCAGCTCAAGGGTGGTCACCCAAGCGTGCTTTAGACATTTCGTCCAACAAGCGACCAGCGAAAAGAAACGTAGCGCCGCTGCGCGGAGGCCGAGAAATATATCAACAAGCTCAAGGTTAGATTCTACCGCTCTCCTATCTCATTTCGCCTATTTACTTTATGTCTGGTCTTCGATTGCCCATCCCTTTGTCATTAACTCAATATCCGCCTGTTCCCTTGCTTCTACATCGTTCAGTACTTCTCCTGTATCTGCTGGGTATGACATCGCGACCTATCATCATTCACTTTGATGACCATCCGGCGCTAGTTCGTCACCTATCAATGAACATAACACTCCACCCTGGTTCAAAGCCGCATTTGGTCCACGCCTACAAAGTTATGGTGGTGGTATCAACATGCAAACAACTACTCCAACGCTTCTTCATCACCTGTTTGCGTCACCCGAAAGGTAACTACGACGCCACTATTTGCTTCAACTATGTTGACTCATTCGTATTACATAGCGACTCCACATTTACATTCAAATCGCGGTCACCAGGTTACGCCACATGGGGAGAAATGGCATCCAAACTCGATGACGAATCTTTCCGAGCAGAGTACGTCTTCCAATCTGCCCCTTTCCTGCCACAATTATGTAAGATGTCGAAATGATCGCGTCGCAGCAACGTTGTACGTCAATTGTTATCTCATTCCCTGATGTGTGGTTACTGAAATGCCCCTTCAAGATACTTTTTACATTTACCGTTCCTTCCTTTCATATCGATCTACTCCTGAATGACCTGACTCAGTCACTGATGCCTAATCTTACTTCTGCACAGGTTCGCTCTCGACCTAGTCGAAGTCTATTTTCAGATAGTCCATACCCGTCTCCCGCTTCTCAACCCTTTGCAGTTTCGCGCGCGACTAAATCTCCAAGCGACGCAGCAGAGGCCTGTGATTGGGAAACAGGACGAGCCATTACACCCAGCTCTTATCGCAACAGTGCTTGCTTGGGGCGCAAAATTCTCAGAACATCCCCTTCTTGTAGCAGATCGGTATAGAAACGGCGGTCAAAGTCGGCTCGCCAAAGCGCTCATCGACCGCACCCGAGAACTGGCCGAATCATTAAAAGTACATCGCATTCCCAACCCAGATCATGTCGTCATCTCCTTGCTTATTGAACCCCTGCAATGTCGTACGTGCATTCCCTTTTGCTGACTAGTCGTTTACTCAATATTGTACCACACTATCAGAGGATCCACGCAATGACAATAATGGTAATGATTATCTTATTAGTTTTACTCCAGCTAAAGAGAGCAGGTTTCCACAGGTTTTGGCTTAATAGTGGAATTCGTAACCTGCTTGAACTACAGGCAAGTAAGATGTTTCACTTTGAGACCGTCTTAACTCAATAACCTGCAGATCAATCACAAATCTGTGATGGCGCATATAAAAGATCCCGAGGCACGTGGCACTATGATTTTTGCCTGGTGGATGGCCTGCCTATCGGACGCATTTTCTTCATTTTACTATCGGCGCAAGCCTATGCTGTGCGTCTAACGGTATCTTTCTTTGATTCGATATTCATATCCGCCCGGTAGTGATGACGACGACTATGATATTGATTTCTATACTGTGGATCCGAACGCCCATGAGGCTGCCGACCCTGCTGCGCCATCCCCCAGAGAGCAACTTGAGGTAAGCATCAGGGCATATTTCGCCGTGGCCTCATTTTTACATCGTTCCCAGTTTCTTGTCGGTGGATCCCATATGGTGCTTTATTTGTATGCTAAGAGCTTTCCAGGGATACTACCGAGCTGCGCATGCACTCGCGCGCATCTCGCGAACAATCGCTCGCCAACTCTGGAAGCCGTCCACTGAAGAAGGCATCCCTATTGACGCAATCCTGTCATATATATCTGAATTAAGCGAATGGAGAGATGAACATCTGTCCAAAGTCGGGGTGCCACCTAATATGGAAGCCAATTGGGATTTCGTATCAGCTGTATCTGCATGCAAGTGGTCGATCTTTCATCTGTGTGACGAATTTGTTAAATTATCGTCGACAGGTGCAAGTGATGCCCAGTATCACGTCACTTGGGTAGCACTTTTCTTTGCGATGGATGAATTTGGTATCCGTGATGATGCCATCGCTCCAAGTAATATTAATCAGGTGGAGACCGCAAAGCGGAAAGTGATGGAGGAAGCTCTACAAGCTGCTTTACGCATTGCAGCGTTGGTGAGTGGTTATCACTTCACCATGTCACAGCTGATGTTCTCTTAGGCTGGCGTGCTTACTTCAAACGGCTATTTGGTGCGTCATCTTCAAAATCGCTACCTTATTGACTAACGCCGCACAGAAACTGGACCCTGCGGTCATGCATGTTAGCTGTATCAACGCAGGGAATTTACTTGCTCGGCTGGGCCGTCCTGAAGTCTTTCAGTGTATCAAGGCATTGGAACAATACAGCTACGCCTATGATGAAACCAAGGAACATGCACGGGATATCACCCGCGAGTACGAGATTGCGTTGCAAAATGGCCCCCATCGTTTCGATGAAATGGCTAGCGCTATTAGGCAACTTTCTCCTCGTAATCTCCACACAGAGGTCATGAGTGTCGACGCAATAACCAACGGCAATGGTAAGCTTCATGGGAGTGCAGTGAGCATTTTTTTTTATTTCTCCGCGGTGATAGCTGATCTAACATGTCATGTGCCAGTACATATCAATATAAAGTGATTGGTCCAGGCTCTAAAGTCTTGTATGGTTTTACAGAATACTAGTTTCCGTCCACTACCCAGCAGTCATTTTACTTTTAGACCTGCTCCCTCCCAGGCACTTCCTACATCCCACATGGACTCATCTTTTGTTATGCAGTTATCACATTTGCCGTTGGTTTATTATAGTGTATATGCAGACTAACTGTACTAGGATACCAGGTGTGATACCCTTCATCCGAGGCGGACACTTTTGATAACTTTCGATATACCTGACTGTTCGCCCTTGTATTTTGAGACATCGCCAATGCCACCCTTGTAAACAGAACGCTGCGAGGACACTCTCTTCTTGGCTTGTTCGTATTTTTGGCGTTTTTTGACACGGGGATTGCGGACACTCTTTGACCTGTGAGGTGTGAGTCCCTTATTTTTCATGATAGTCCGTGTGATAGAACGCGGCCCAGAAACATCATCTTCACCAAAGACAGGTCTATAGAGTGGTGAGAAAATGCCACGAGGCAGAAACATGT
>Ga0153958_1000176_pt1 | contig 14540 bp, 12 predicted proteins | sample TSFL042MetaG_FD_104719 | JGI IMG/M metagenome (GOLD analysis project Ga0153958, IMG submission 104719) | Attine ant fungus gardens microbial communities from Florida, USA - TSFL042 MetaG | ecosystem: Host-associated > Fungi > Mycelium > Unclassified | place: USA: Florida, Wekiwa Springs... | reverse complement strand
CTCAATGTTTGCATATGGACTTTATTAATTACCCATAGATAGTCATCTGTCCTTTTCTTAGAACAAAGGACAGCCTCCATATGGTTAGGTTATCACTATTTCTAGTACAAAGGCACTACCATATGTAGAACAATAGGTAGTAGCATATGATGATCCGTTCTAGTACACAGACTATCACTTTTCTGTATTTAAGGACTCATAGTGTGAGGATTAGACCTCAGACTTAACAACATCTTTTGTCACTTGTCTAACTTTGCATTTTTGAACTCTTTAAAGTATCAAAGCATCCATCACAAATAGTAAGTGACCACTTGTAATAGTTAGGTTTGCAATGCAGTTCTTGAGAGAACTCGTCTTGCTAGTTCTTGCTATAATTAGCCATTAGCAATGATAGCCCTGCTCTGATAGTAACCTAGACATTATAAATAAGTGACTATTGCTGAGATATGATATCGCTCTATTAGAGAACATCTTCTAAGGTCCTTTCTACTCTTAAGAGTACTCTAAAGAGGAGTTCTGTTATAGATCTGTTATGAAATTCTCTGGACAATCTCTATGAGGTTTCTGTAGTGGTAGTCATAGCCACTACTTTGCTACTCAAGTGGTATGCTCAAGTTCACGACTGGGCATCTAATGTTATCTCTAGGGGGTCAAACTTGTCTCTCAAGCTGGTTATTCTCATTATTATGGTGAAAAATATCACTTTTATTGCCTGAACAGCTGTTCAGCATGACACTGCCAGCACATACATGAAGTCATACTATGATAAAGTACAAGCAGGACAAAGTGTTGGATCCTGGGGCAACTTTACCTAGGAATTAAAAAATATTTATGGACAATGAGATGATAAGGAGGGAGCAAAGAAAGAATTAATAGTGCTCTAGATCAACAAGGACCTAGCAAAAAGAACTTTGTCAAGTACGCAGAATGATACAGAACATTGGCAAGAATTGTCAACTATAGTGACAAAGTTTACATTGACAAGATGAAGGAGGTTATCCCAGATGAGCTGCAAAATACACTTGTCATATATGAAATAACAAATCAATCTCCAAAAACATAGAATGACTATCTTAAACTGTTAATACAAGCATATAAGGCCTTACATCCAGACAAGGCCCAGGGCACAATATTCAGTCCAGAGGCAATTGGAGAGAAAAGTGGAGGAAAGAAGGGCCCAGATGTAATGGAAATAGATGAGATGCAGAAAAAAAAAGGGAAGAACTTGCAATACTACTAGATATGCACTGGAAAAGGCTTCAAAAACAAGGCAAAATCACATGATACTGCAGACTGTTATGACAAGCCTAGTAATGAGGACAAACATCCTCATAAAACCTTTTCTCAGAAATCATCTCCACTGGGTCCAAGCAAAAATAAAATCAGTTGTGCTCTAAACAAGTGATGAAATTATTAGAGAAAGAAAGTAATGACCCAGAATTCCCTCCTAAGGACGTCAATGTAAATAGCACGTCAATTAAGGAAATCCCTGATCCTATTCCTCTAAATAGGAAGGGAAAGGAGACTTCCAAATTGGATTTTCCCTTGGGACTGTAGAGTATAATGTCTGTGATCTACAGTTAGAGGATAGTATACCTCCTATTAGCCTACAAAGATTGGAAGTAGTACTGGAAACTTGTAATAATATAGTGTGCAACAAGACTATCTCCTTTAAAATTCCAGTTACACTTTGGATATATGGCAAAAAAGTACAAACCAAGGCTTTAGTTGATTCAGAAGCTACCACAAACTTTGTCAACAGAGTCGTCGTGGAAAATAATAACCTAGCAATACATAAACTAGCAAATCTGTATTGTGTAATCAATGCAAATGGTACTCCCAACAAGGTAGAACAAATAACAGAATATGTTTGAGCTTATGTAGAAATTGGATCCCACAAAACAACCTAATATCTCTTTGTTACCAACCTAGGAAATAAAGAGATGATGATTGATTACTTGTACTTGTATAAACATAATCCAAATATTGATTGGCACAAAGGTCAATAGGAGTTTACCAGGTACCTGGATACATGTGCTAATAAAGTCCATAAAACATAAGATATAGAAGTAGGAGCTAATAAGCTTTACCTCAAAATAGATGTCAGTAGATTCCTCTCATTGGACAACATAGGAGATGAGGACCATGATAACCACATCCTTAGCTGGGCAGACATGACTGACCCAGGCAGTCATCAACAGACAATGATGATTGCAACTATACTCAACAATCAAGACCAGTATAGGAACTCAGATTGCGAAGACACAAAGACCTAGAAGGCTCATGTACTAGAATGGTTATATGAGTATAGGAATGTGTTTTCAAAGCATAAATCAGAGAGGATGCCATTATGAAAACTGTATGACTATGCTATTGACTTTATGGAAGGTGCAAAGCTTCCCAAGCTAGTAAAGGTCTATCTACTATCTCTAGCAAAAAGGAACTCTCTTGATACATAGATCAATGAGGAACTCAGAAAAGGTTACATCCATCTATCTACTAACCTGATAGCAGCTCCATTTTTCTTTGTAAAGAAACACAATGGAAGCTTACAACCCATTATGGATTATAGAGCTCTCAATGCAATTACTGTCAAAAATTGCTATCTAATCCCTAGAATAGCAGACTTGATTGAATCACTTAGCAAAGCCTCAATCTTTACCAAAATTGACTTGAGGTGGGGATACAATAATGTTTGTATCAAAAAAGGGGATAAATAGAAAACAGCATTTATTACAAGACAAGACCTCTTTGAGACAACTGTTATGTATTTTGGGTTCTCCAATATACCAGCAACATTCCAAAGTATGATGAATAATATACTTAGAGATTTGATTCACATTAGATTAGTAATAGTGTATTTAGATGACATTTTAATATTTGAGACATGTTTGAAGGAACATAGACAATTGGTCAAAGAAGTGCTGAAAAGACTTCAATTTAATGACTTCTATACTAAAGCAAAGTGTCATGACTTGGCAAAACAGCTAAGTCATTTTCTATTTTTCTTTTGTTTTGTTTTGTTTTATTTAGTTAGATCATTACTAAGGTGGAGCATGGAAAAGTATCATGTGACAGTCACAAAGAGTGACATTGGTCACATATCAGTCATGTCACACAAGGTCACATGTCATAGTCACAACATGTGATGAGGTAAATACATGATGGGAATAACATGAGGAGGATATTGCACAGCTATTGTAGTAAAATGTATAAGTAGTGTACAAAATCAAATGGGAACTCTATTGAGTTCTCCTTGTCAACTCTGACTTGGAGTGGGCTTAAGTTATTGTGACTGGAGTCTTACACAGAGAAATGTTTCTTTGAACAAAGTAGCATCAAATATTTAGGCATAATAATATCGGAAAATAAAGTACTAATGGATGAAGAGAAACTTTCAGGAGTTCTAGAGTAGCTAGTACTGATACAAGTCAAACAAGTACAAGCATTCTTAGGCTTTGCAAATTTCTATTGTAGGTTCATTGAGAACTTTGCCAAGATATCAAAACCACTTGACCAAGAAGAATTGTACCTGGAATTAGGGCGTTGAGTAACAAAATACTTTTGAGGTACTGAAAAAGGCCTTCATTACAGCTCCAATCCTAAGAATACCAAATGATAAAGATCCCTTTAAGCTATCCACTGATGCTAGTGACTTTGCAATAGGTATAGTCTTATTACAAAAAGATATGCAAACTAACCTGTGACATCCAGTGGCTTTCTTTTCCAAGTCGTTAGATATTCATGAAAGGAACTATGAAATCTACGACAAAGAGCTACTTGTAGTAATTTGGGGACTAGAGGAATACAGACATCATTTGAAAGGACATCCACATAAAATTGAGATCTGGTCAGATCATCAGAACCTTATATTTTTCAGGACAGCTCAAAAGCTGACCAGGAGACAAGCAAGATGGGCATTATTCATAACTCATTTTGACTTTGTACTCTATCATAAACTGGGAAAGATAATACAGGTAAAAGACCCCTTGTTCAGATAAGCAGATCATGAGATGGAAATAGACCTCGACAATACAAATCAGGTATTGCCAAAACCTAAGTTCTTTACTATTAACACATTAGAGACTACTCATGAATCACCAATAAATGATGAAATAATCCTAAAGAAGGTCAAAGCTACACTCTTATCGGACGAAGTCACCAAAGACTATAAGTTGTTACTCAAGTCTGGTCCCAGAGAATTCAAAAAATCCTTGCAAGACTAGAACTATAAGAATAGACTACTCCTGTACAAAGGGAAAATCTATATCTCTTATAGTGTGGATGATACTTTGCAACAACAGATCATTCAGATGCACCACAATTTGCCATCTGCCAAATACCCAGGTCAGTGGAAGACCTATGAGTTGGTCTCCAGAAATTACTGGTGATCTGGGATAACTATATTTGTCAAGAAATATGTTATGGATTATGATATGTATTAGCAGATGAAAAATTGCCCACAGTAACCTTTTGGACCACTCATGCCTAATAAGGTGCCTAATGGGCCTTAGGAAATAATCTCTACAGACTTAATCACTCAATTGCCAGAGTCAAATAGTTACAATGCTATCTGTGTTATTATCAATAGGCTCACCAAAAGAGCTCATTTTATTTTTATTAACAATTGGTTTTTATCCAAGGATATGGCACAGTTACTTTATGACAAGGTTTATCCATTGCATAGACTGCCCCTACAAATCATTTATAGAGAAGTACAATACTCAGCCAAGCTATTCCAAGAATGGTGCAAAATTTGAGGAATAGAATCTACCATGTTAATAGTATACCATCCACAAACAGATAGACAAACAGAATGTGTAAACCAGGCTCTAGAGCAGTATCTTAGGTGCTATGTTGATTATAATCTTAGTAATTGGTCAGATCTGCTACCAAGTACAGAATTCGCATATAATAATCAAGCACATGAAGGAATTAAAAAAAGTCTGTTCTATCTTGAATATGACAGACACTTGAGAGCAGGTCCAATTTGAGTTAAAGAGTTGCCACAAAGGGACTTGAATGACCTGACATATAAAGCCTTGGAGTAGGCAAAAGTAGCTTTTACTCTTGCAATAGAAAGAATGAAGTGGTACTATGACAAGAAAGTCCAAAGTGTCCTATTTAAAGTTAGCAACAAAGTGCTACTCAGTTTGAAGGATTACTAGACTATGGAGCGAGCATTACAACCCTGGTATGAAGGACCATTTGAAATAATAGAAAAGTTGTCCTTGGTTATATTCCAGCTTAAGATGTCATCTTACTACCAAGCACTGCACCCAGTCTTTCATATAAGCAAGTTAACTCAGTACTCTGAATCCACCATCTGTGACCAGAAAGCCACTCCCCCACTACTGACCTTGATACAGAACTAGGAAGAATAGGAGGTAGAAAAAATCTAGACTTATGACAAAGGCATAAAAAGAATGAATACCTTGTTAGATAGAAAGGATATACTCAAGGAGACAACACATGGAAACCTAAAGAAAATTTACAAAATGCAGGCAAAAAGTTGCAGAAATATCTTTAGAGTATACCAAAAACAAGATAACTTTTCAATGGAGCTTGAACCAAGAGAGTGTAAGGGCACACTCAGAGGCACACCAGAACACACTGTAGTATAGTAAAGCAGGCATCTTAAGTCAAAGCATATCAGCAGCTAAAGTCCAATGACCAGAATTAAGCCAACTATCTCTTTGTTCAGCATTTGACAAAGAGAACTCGATAGAGTTCCCGTTGGATTTTCTATACTACTTATACAAATGTCTGACCCTAACCCTATACCAAAGTCCTGTGCTTCCTTATGAGTCACTTTTATCTTGCACGTCCATCAATAAGAAAATAAAAGAAAAGAAAAGAAAAAGAATATTAAATAATGACTTGGCCATTTTTGCCAAGTCATGACACTACCCCCCTCTTAAGTTTCCTCATCCCAAGGAATTTTCCTACAACTCGTAATATAGGTCAATCATGTTGCCTATCTTGTCATCATCTTTTTCTGTCCATTCTCTAACTCCTGATTTTTTCTCCTCAATTTCTTCCTCTTCCAGGATCATCTTCATCGTCCCTCTTCTTACTGGTTTCTTGCTCTTCCATCGTCTCCAATTCCTTTCTAATCTCCCCCAATATTCCTGGTTGTATCACTTGTTTGACCATCCATATAACATTTTTGCCATAAACTTCCCTGGTAATTCTCCTCGCTTGAATGTCATTTCCTCACGTTCTTGCCACGCCACGTCTTCCATATCTCGCCGGTACTCTTTCTCGAATTCTTCGATCACTTCTTTTGCATTCTCTAAATTCTCCTTGCCTTCCTAGGTATCCAACTCTGTTGTGAATCCTTTTCAATGTACTAAATACTTGTCCTTTCCTCTAACCTTCCTCTTATTTAGTATTCGTTCCACCTCCTATTCTTCTTCTCCCTCGATTATGACTGGAGCCAGTTGCTTCTTCATGATGACTCCTAGGAATCCTATCTTGCCTTCCACACACATTTTTCCAGGCTTGACATACAAGTCGTTCTCCTCTAGCCTCCTTAGTATTTCTTCCACGATTTCATCATGTCCCTCCTCTGTCTCTGTTCCTACTAAGACATCATCCACAAACGCCGCTACCTTTCCTTCGTTTATCAAGTCTCTCAGAATCTCATTCATCATCACTTGAAATGTTGCTAGCAAGTTTGTCATTCCAAAAAACATTACTGTTGGTTTGAAGGAACCAATATACGTCGTGAACGCTTCCTTCCACTCGTCTCCTTCCTTTATCCTCACGTTGTTGAACCCCTATCTTAGATCTATCTTAGTGAATACCTTTTTGCTATCCATGTTATCGATTAACTCAGTGATTAGTGGTAGTGGGTAATTATTCTTCACTGTCTAGCTATTAAGGTTGTGGTAGTCCATTACCATCCGCTTGCTTCCATCCTTTTTGCCAACAAAAAACACTGGCGACGTTTGAGGCGATTTTGAAGGCCTAATATAGCCTTTCCTCAACTAATCCTCCACAAAGTTCTGGACTTCTTCCCTCTCATTCTTAGATAGAGGGTAAATCTTTCCCTTTTGTGGTTTGAACGTCTTCTTGAGATCTATTGCATGATCCCAAATTTTCCTGGTCGACATCCTCTCTGACTCTACCTTCCCAAACACTTTTCTCCACTTCAAAAATTTCTTTGGGACCATCTCTTCAATTTTCCTGTGGTCCTCTTCTATCTCTTCCTCTCTTCCCCAATCTTCCTTATCATCTATCGCCCAATAGACAATTTTCTCTTCTTCCTCTGTCGCTATCCTTTTGACTTTTTCCTTCTTTTGACTCCTTCCACCACACAAGGGTGGGCATCTCGTCATCTTGACCTCCCCGGTTTCCCAATTTATCTCTGGGTTGTGGGCTGCCAACCAAGGTATGCCCAATATCACTTTCATCTTTCCCAGGTCACACACATCCATCCTCATTCTTTCTACGTGTCCTTTATAGAACACATTGCACTCTACTTGGTGCGTTATAGCTCCTCCACTGTTCACAGTTCCATCCACATTTTTGACCATTGATGGCCTTTTCAACTTCTGCAGCTTGAACCCATGCCTAGCTGCTGTTTGTCTGTCCATGAACATCCCTGTTGCACCACTGTCCAAGAGTGCTTTGATCATTATGCTTTCATGCACTCCAATATTCAGCCACACCTCTCTCAGTATCTTGAAGGTTCTCCTGACCTTCTTTCAGCTACCCCTCTCTTTTGCTGTGCTTTTCCTCTCTATGGGCATGCCGCTCTCTCTTTCCTTTGCTGCGCTTTCTGGTTCTCCTGACTGTATGCTGCTTTGCTGTGCCTTTGCCTCTCTGGACCACACTGCCTTTTTCTCTCTTGCTGTGCTTCTTGAGTCTTTTGCTCGCACGCCGCTCTGCTCCTTTCTTCTTCTGCATCCACACCAACTTATCTTTTCTCTCTTCCAATAGGGGAGCACTCCTTGTCCCCTGTCATCCTCTGCATAACATCTTCCTTTGCCACATCTTGGGCACCTCAAATATGTGACAATGGCCCCTTGACCATGCCACCCCAGCTCCCATAACTCTGCATTTTGTGGCACCGTTGGCCCACAGTACCACTCCGCTCTCTTCCTCAAATCCTCCCATGAGCTCCTCCTTCACTCTCCTTGCTGCACTTTTTGTGGCTTGACCACGCGTGCCGCTTCTTCCTCCTTTACTCTTCTTAACCTCCTCTCCCTTTCCTGCGCCTTTCCCTTCTTAGGGCGTGCTGGTCTCCTCTCTCTTTGGTGCGCTTTTTCCTTCTCAGGGCACACCACCCTTTTCTCCTTTTTCCACATTGGATACCACCTGTATTTATGCCCCTCCTCTCTACACTTGAAGTACTTCACGGCTTCCATTCTCACATTTCTTACTATTCTTTCTTCTACACCACACTGCATCACTCTACTACTTAATATTTCAAATTTATTTTGGGGTGTTATTGCCCCTTTTCCTTCCTCATTTTTGTTCCTGCAATTTCGGGCCAGGTGCCCGAACCCCTTGCAGCTTCTGCAAAGCTTTCCTTTCCTCTTCTCTAATTCTGCCCTTAATTTAGCGAGGGCACGCTTTTCATTGAGCAGGTTGCTCATGAGGTTTTTATATTGAGTTTGAGACATCGTGGCGACGTCTCTGGGGGTATGGATTTAATGGTTGATCTTACTAGTTACAACTACGTCTGCTGGGGTGCAAGATCTTCACCCAGCCAGATGCCTATTGCCCTACTAGCTACTGCCCTAATAGTACTTTGGCTATCACCCAACGGATGGGATCCCTAATCTAGACAGCCCACTAGTGGTAACTGTCACTCCTCTGCGTGTACCGACCCACAATGGGATCGCAGCACAAGGTTTATACTTAGAAAGGGTACAAGTAATCTACTAGACACTGCTCATTTGTAAGGTCAGGTCTTAGAAATAATACCTGAGTTTGGTACCACTCTTCCACCATCAATCCCTAACTGATTGACAAGTCCCCTTAAGCCAAGGGCCTGGCTATGTATGGAGGTGGCTGCTGATCGTGACAGTCAGTGGCCGAGAGTTGATAAGGATGAGATAAGAGATTGAGCAAGGTCCAAGGCGGACAGTGCTCTGAAGTGATATCGAGTTCTAGTGTCAGCAGCTAAAGTCCAATGACCGGAATTAAGCCAACTGTCTCTTTGTTCAGCATTTGACAAAGAGAACTCGATAGAGTTCCCATTAGATTTTCTATACTACTTATACAAATGTCTGACCCTAACCCTATACCAAAGTCCTGTGCTTCCTTATGAGTCACTTTTATCTTGTGTGTTCATCAATAAGAAAATAAAAGAAAAAAAAAGAAAAAGAATATTAAATAATGACTTAGCCGTTTTTGCCAAGTCATGACAAAGTGATAGATAGCCCAGGAGCTCAAACTATTGTTGAGGTAAGGTATTCTACCATACATCACTAGCTATATATACTAGACTAGCCTGGTCTGTGTGCCAGTTGCTATGGACACTTACATCAGGACAATAATAACTACACTACCAGATATAGCTATGTAGTACTGTGATAGAGACCTGAACTAGAGGATATGGGAACTGGGTACTGCAGACTCCGAGGATCTGTGGGAATGCTAGATGATGTGAACCCTACCAGGTTGCCTAAGCGATACTAGTGTTGTCCTCTTACAGAGAGGGGGTAATGTCACAAACTTCATTCAACCATATCTTTATCAATTCTTTAACAATTCTCATAGTTCTAAAAGCTACAGAAAGCCCTCAAAAAGACCTTTTGATTGATACCAGTTATGTCTCAAGGCAATCAATATTGGCCAAGATATTAAGCAGATCAATGTCATGACTTGGCAAAATAGCTAAGTCATTATTTATATTTCTTTTCTTTTCCTTTTATTTTATCTTGGACTTACTACACAGAAGGAAGTGCAGGAAAGTATCACATCACAGGGAGTCACATTGTCACATTACATGATGTCACATGATAGGTGTGGGAAGAGACAACACTACTTATTGTTACACAGAATATTGTAGGAAGAGAGCGTAGCGGACTGACTTCAGCACAAACTTACTTAGTAGAGGGTTCCAGAAGGACTGGAGGCCCAGATGAAAATCTTGTCTAGTATGTATGCTGCACCAAATGTGGGAGTGATGCTGCTGACTAACTGCTGACTAAATTTTACCTAAGCATTCTCACACACTCTCTTTCCACTCAAAAATGCAAATAAATTCAGGAAAATTTCAAATAAATTGGAACAGGCAGTGGCCTTACTGTTATAGGAAGGGAGCAGAGCAACCTGACTTACAACAGTGCAAACTATTAGTGTAGGAAGGGAGCAGAGTGACCTGACATACAATAAATATTGCTTACTATATCGCAGACTGTTGTTGGAAGGGAGCAAAGCGACCTAATCAACAACACTATCTGCAGCTGCACAGACCATTGTTGGAAGGGAGCAAAGTGACCTGATAGACAACACTACTTACTGTTACACAGAATGTTGTAGGAAGGGAGCGTAGCAGACTGACTTCAACACAAACTTACTTAATAGAGGGTTCCAGAAGGGCCAGAGGCCCAGATAAAAACCTTGTAGTAGTTGTATAAGTAGTATAGAAAATCTAACGGGAACTCTATTGAGTTCTCTTTGTTAATTGCTGAACAAAGAGCAGTTGGCTTTATTCTAGCTTGGAGTTTAGCTTTCTTATAATCAACTGGTAACCACCATGTTACTATTTATTAAATTGCTAATATCTCAGAAACTGCCACAATCAATACTTTGGTTTTAGGCCCAGTAAAAGCCTTTTTCATAATACTCAGAATGAGCCTAGAACAACCTCAAGGCAATTAATATTAATGAAGATATGAAGGCCTCAATGTTTGTACATGAACTTTATTAATTATCCATAGATAGTTATCTGTCCTTTTCTTAGAACAAAGGACAGCCTTCATATAGTTAAGTTATCACTATTTCTAGCACAAAGGCACTACCATATGTAGAACAATAGGTAGTAGCATATGATGATCTGTCTAAGTACACAGACCATCACAATTATGTATATAAGGACTCATAGTGTGAGGATTAGACCTCAGACTTAACAACATCTTTTGTCACTTGTCTAACTTTGCATTTTTGAACTCTTTAAAGTATCAAAGCACCCATCACAAATAGTAAGTGACCATTTGTGATAGTTCTTACTGACTCTATCTCTGCTGCCAGCAAGATACTTGAGTCTCAGCCCCTTTTAATCCTCTGTCATACCTCTAGTATCCAAGATGATGTCCTTCTTCACCAAGAATTAGAAAAACACTATTTCCTTCTGGTATTGTCCCAACAAAGCTGAATGGCCTCAATATAAGGCTATGGACAACTAGATCAAAGCAGTTAACAACAAACCTATTCTCCCCAGCAATTGATAAGCAAAAAAAAGGAGTGCAATGACATCATTAAAAAATGGCAAAATACCTTTGTATCCAACACAAAGAAAGGGCAATACTTCCTAAACTTTTAAAATAGGAAGAAACAGGTCATCAAACCTATATATGCTAAAGGAGGTTTATGGCTCCCATTCATAGGCTTCACAAACTCATTATGCACTTACTTCACATGCATAACTACTAGACATGCTCTAATTAGAGAATATCAACAAAGATTCTTTCCTTACTCCCCTATTAGCTGTTCCTATGGTGAAGCAGAGATTCAAACTCACAAGCACATTGTAATGGAATATAACCTCCATGACCCATTATCTCAACCATGCAACATTATCATAAATAGCTTTGTTTACTTCCTTGTAGACAACCCTACAGCATTCAGCTTTGATAATGGCTAACATGTCTACATGACATGGTCCCATAAGGGCAAAAACATAGCCAATGTCTTCTATATCCTTGTGTTTCTCCTTTCATTTTTCTCTCTAGTCTCCTACTCAGTTACATTTCTTATTTAAGTAGATACTTTGTATTTGCCATAGCTTGTCTTTTTTTAAAAAAAATCAACAATTTATTACATAGAGCATGTAGACAGACCATGGTAGCTAAAAAGAGACCAAGGGACTATAACCCTATGATACATATTGTAAATGCACCTCCTATACTATCTAAGCACAAGGCAAAGAAGCACAAGTACTAAAAGAAAGGAATGACTACTTATAGAAAAAAAAGATGATGACCTAGCTTCCAACACATGTACTTGCCATGCTAACTTCACTCCTACTCCACATTCTGGGCCCTGATCAAATTAACCCCCCCATATTGCATGCAAAATCACAGACACCATCTCTCAGTACTCTGGTCAGACCCTCTTTTGAGAAGGTACTAGTGACTTTTACTATAAGCCAAAGCTTTACATGAAAGGGCTGAGGACAGTTCATACTATCCTAGTCTCTCCTGATCAGCTTACCTAGGATTGTCTCCCTAACAATATGTAGGTGGAAAGCAAGGCATTCCATCTATGAGCGAGTACTAGGACTCTTCCTTATAGGTTACAGAGAGCTAGGTATCCACAAGCAGCTGTAAACTATTGATTATCTTAATATTGTCAAGAAAGCTAACTCTGAGCTGGAATTAAGCCAACTGCTCTTTATCAGCATTAGACAAAGAGAACTCATTAGAGTCCTTACTGTATTAGGTTAATCTACTTATACTAATTCTAGTTGGTCTATGTACTCTTTACTTGTGTTTCTAGCTAAACTCTTGTGATATCATGTGCCATGACATGTGCCATGACTTATGTGACTTTTGATGTCACATGCTGTCACAAAGTGTGATATGACTTTCCCATACTATTTATAGAAATATAAATAAAAAGGAAATGAAAAGGAAAATAAAAATGTCTTGGTGAGGTAATTCATGATAAATATGTGACTTCAGGATGACCTATAGGAAACAGGGCCAGAGGCCAAGGGCATTATAGACTACCCAGAACTTAGTGTTCCCCTCCTAGTCTGCCCCATTTGCAGAAACAACTACTTGAAGTTCTTTTCTATGAACCAAGAGGCTCACAACTTGTCAGGTCTCTACCAGGTTGAAGGTGCTGAACATATGGCACAATACTCATGCATCCAGCATAAGATAGAAGAAGGGACTGCCTCAAAGGACAGGCAGAGATAAACATCAGAAAGTGTTATGACTTGGCAGAATGGCTAAGTTATTTTCTATTTTTCTTTTTGTTTTGTTTTGTTTTATTTAGTTAGATCATTACTCAGGTGGAGCATGGGAAAGCATTATGTGACAGTCACATAGTCACAAAGCATGACATTGGTCACATATCTGTCACACATGTCACTGTCATTGTCACAACATGTGATGAGGTAAACACATGACAGGAATAACATGAGGACCATGGGAGGATGTTGCACAGCCACTAGAGTAAAATGTATAAGTAGTGTACAAAATCAAATGGGAACTCTATTGAGTTCTCCTTGTCAACTCTGACTTGGAGTAGACTTAAGTCATCATAGCTAGAGTCTTACAGAAGGTAAATGATGACAATATTAGTGTAAGAGGTTTGGTAGTATAGTAGTCCCCCCAACAGCCATTGCAACCAGAAGGGAGGAGATGGTGGTGGTTAAAGGAAGAGGAATGTGATGCCATGGCCTGCCTACAAGCTCTGTGTAATAAATCAGTGATTTAAAAAAAAAAAAGGTAAGTTGATGAGGTAACAATTAGTAAGATTTAGGTAAGGCTTGGTAAGGCTTAGCAAGCACCATCATTTCCCACATCGGTCTCTTTTGATGACTAGATAACGATATAAAACCGAAGATTGCATATCGATTCTCTCGTCAGTCTTCTACCTTGGCACCGTAGTGAGAGCTATGTCCTCCGAATCTCTTCCTCCGTTCAATCACAATAGGAAGTGGGTGACAACAGAACCTCCCAATCCTGGCTTCCACTGGGGCCAGAAAGTCGATGCAACAGAAGAGGGTCAAATGTGGTTAAAAGGGTTAGAAAGTGGCTTCGAAATTGTTGACACTGCCAAGACTGAGTCAGTTGGGTGATGGATTATATTTTTTTGTCTTGATGCGCTTTCTGCAGGACTGCTCTTCTGTACAAGATATTGGTTTCGGGCATCATCCCTCGACCGATTGGATTTGTATCAAGTATATCTGAAGATGGGATTGAAAACCTCGCTTTATTCAGGTGAGGGTATCTGCGACACACCTTTTCATGCTACTAATTATTTCCTTTCTCAACCCAGTTTTTTCAACATGGTATTGATTATTTGACTCCACCTAATTTTGATAACATCGACTGACTATCGTTGGAGGTTTCACACGATCCCCCCGTTCTTTTCTTTACATCCACTAATTATCCTACAAGACACAAAGATACAGTCCAGAATATTCGTACGACAAAGGAGTTCACGGTCAATATAATCAGTGAACCCTTTCTCCGAAATGCCATCGCTACTTCCATCAATGCACCTCCTGAAGTCAGCGAATGGCCTCTAAGTGGTCTGACAAAAGAGCCTAGTGTCAATATTGAGTTTTTACAATCATGTTAAATCATTCTCATGTTATATCTAGTTTCATGTTAAAGCTCCCCGTG
>Ga0153958_1000174_pt1 | contig 14562 bp, 11 predicted proteins | sample TSFL042MetaG_FD_104719 | JGI IMG/M metagenome (GOLD analysis project Ga0153958, IMG submission 104719) | Attine ant fungus gardens microbial communities from Florida, USA - TSFL042 MetaG | ecosystem: Host-associated > Fungi > Mycelium > Unclassified | place: USA: Florida, Wekiwa Springs... | reverse complement strand
TTCGCTTCCTGAGGTTGATATGATATTATTGTTGGAGCGTTCTGCTTGTTGTTCAAAGGTAGGTCTGATGTAAGATTTCACTCACGACTCGTTGATGATCGGGTGGAGATTTTTCCACATCTTAGGGATCTTCAACTCGTATGCTGCTTCTCCTACTTTTTGTACAACAGGAAAGGGACCTGCTCATTTGAACAACAACTTCTTTGTCAGTTGTCCATTATTGTATTGAGACCCATCGATCCAAACCAGTTCTCCTGCTGCAAACTCCTTCTCATTTCCTTTTTCTTGTTGAACATTGTTACACTGCTAGAGAATTTTCTGCAGAAATGTAGCATGGGATAAAAATTATAACCCTGGATTTCACTATTGGAATCCACTCTAGAGAACTCCTACAAGCCCCAGACATAATCTAGACCCAAGATTGGGTACTTCTATTAGGTAGTTGCCAAGCTACCATATGCTATTCTAGCATATACCTCAGGAGGCAAGACTGATGAGCTAGCATCAGGTTCTCAGAGACAGACTATCAATGTTGATACTTTAGAACTCAGATATTAAAGGATACCTCTGGAATGCGATAGAATTTCAATCTAGAGTGGACTTGGACTAATATGATACCAAGATGATAGATCAAAAGTCTATCAATGGCTAATGATCCCATCACTACTGGACTCAGTCAAGAAGTGGACATGCCATAGAGCAACAGGAATATTGATTACCTTTGTATGCACTTGCACGTGTTTCTAGATCATATTTGGAGTAGAAGGAAGCCAGTTTGGAGATTAGAGGATGTCAGGTAGGAGTGAAGTATGGAGGTAGAGTAGGAGCATATGGCTATGGCTGGTAGGCATGGAGGATAGGGAGGTGACATCTGTCATGTCCACATGGCAATGTCATGGAGGAAAGAAGTGAAAGAGGCTAGAAAAAGAAAGAGTTTCCTTTTTTATTTATTTTTAATTGAGTCTCATCAGTTTGTACTTTAAATATAACACTCAGAGAGTCCAAGAGAAAGGCAATGAAATTTTGACACCTACTGCTATCTCAAGGGCTCAAGAGTTGTCTTATGGCACTTTTCTGAGTTCTAAGTGAAGTGGTTGGGTTGTTGAGGAGACTGGAACTCTATACCCTACTTAGTCAAGAGACAAGACATAGCAGTCGCTTGGACAACCTTCTACAAAGTAGCAGGCCTGAAAAGCCTAGCTAATCATTGACTCAGATCATATCACACCCATAAGGTTTGGTGTGGGAGTGCAGATAAAGGCTTGATTGAGTGTGGTAAGGCCCATGAGTGCTTTACTGACTACCTTGATAGTGAGCTTGTTATGGTGTGTAAAGGTAGACACCTTAGGGACACCATGTAAGAAGGATCTAGATTGAGCTTACAATCCTTTCAAACATTTTTATCTTAATTATCATGCTAAGTTTCTATATTCTTTTTTTAATACCTTCATTCTTGATTCATCCCCACAAACTCTTTAGCATGCAATTGGGACCTGGTACCGCATCTTTAGCTCATGCCAGGCTAATAGTCTCTTTTGCCCCCTTCAATGTTTCCTTTATTATTTGGTTTGTCTTTCTCAGTGCCTCCTCTACTTCTCTCCTTATTGTCCTTATTCCTTCTAGGAATTCTTTAACTGAAGGGGTCTTCCTTTCCACTCTACTAGTCTTGTTCCCAGTGTTTGGATGTCGCCCTAAGTTGATCAAGAATGGGAACTTGCCTGTGCTAGTGTGTTTTTGATTATTATAAGCAAATTCAGCTATCGATAGCCATTCAGCCCAATTGTCTTATTGATGACTGATGTAAAGTCAAAGGTATTGTTCTAGTTCTTGATTTACATGCTCAGTTTGTCCATTAGTTTGAGGATGGTAGGCTGTTGAAGGGTTTTGTTCAATCCCCAACTGTAAGCACAATTCCTTCATAAAGTTTGATACAAACTGGGACCTCCTGTTGCTAATAATCTTCTTTGGTAGTCCTACATCTTTGAACACTCATTCCCACAACTTTTGGGCTACTCCTCTTGAAGAGATTTCCATATTAATAGGAATATATCATGCCATTTTGGAGAATCAATTGACTATTACCAAGATACCATTGTATCTAGAGGATGTTGGTAGTGGTCCTACAATGTCAATACTAATGACGTTGTCATGCCATACAACAATTTAGGCAACATAAGTGACATTTTTCATGATAATAACCAGAATCACTGGCTCGAGAGAAGAGTTCAACCTCCCAAAAGTGTTCCCTAAACGCCTAGTTGTGGAATTGAGCCTCTTGCTTGAGTAGCAGAGTAGTGGCTGTGACCACTGCTACATATATCTCATAGACGCTTGCCCAGGTGCCCCGTATCGGATTATCAATGGTTCTCCCTTCTAAAAGTGCTCTCGAGGATGGAAGCGAACTTAGCAGAATTACTGCTGCCCAAGTGACATCATACCATAGCCACTGGCAGTCCTATTTAAAGAAGAGCTATAATCAGATCTGGGCCATTATCACTAATGGCTAATTATAGCAAGATCAAGAGAGCCGAACTATCGCAAAGTCACCTTACAATGGTAGTAAAAGAAAACTGGAAGTCAGAGAAGTAAGAATACATAGAGGAGGTAAAGAGAAGAACAGGAAAGCTGAGGAGAGAAGTAGTAGGAAGGCTAGATGAAGGAAACATGCTCAAGAGCAAGACGGCTCAAGATTGCCGTCTCTGCCTATGGCCTATCCAGAGGCTCGAGGTCCAACCATCGTGTGAGGGAGGGTTCCCAAAGTAGGACTAGAAGAGTGGAGAGCGGTTAGCTAGTGTTTGGGAGGGGCGTTGTCTCATCATTGCAGCCTTGCTATATTTGGGAATTCAGAGGTTTCTTTGTCTCACTTTCTTTGTTGTCTCTTTGCTTTGTAATCATAATAAAATACTCTAGGACACAGAAGGGAACTCAAGCATCATACCCCCATCCTCATCCCTCTCTGTTACTCTAGGGCTTAATGGCTATTTTGAGTGACCAAGTTTCTAGTTTTTCTAAGTGTTCTATTTTACTTTCTAAAAACCCACCAAAACTCTTCCTCAATAGAAATTCAAGCTCCAACAGACTTGGGCATTTGCTTATGCTAGGAGTTAATAGCTCGCTACGTGTTATTGGAGTTGGCTTCCAGTTGTATGGTCAGCTGAAGAAGAGCCCACACGATGGCACAGAAGTTCTAGGTAGTTCTGCTGTATCGACAGCGAGCCAGACTACTAGACTAGGTAAGGGCAGTAGTATCATGACATGAGACAAACACGCATCTTGGAGATCCTATTACAGTGAGATCTAACTTGAGTAGATTCTTAAATACTTTATCATCATTTCTTTTGGTCCTTTGAATTGTACCCCATTATTTCCCCTATTCCTGAGCTCTCTTTTATATTTGATCATCTCCCCAGTGCCTACTTGTTAGTACACAACTGTGAAATATCTAGGGGATCTTTTCCATTCCCATTTATTATCACTGTTGTTCTGTGATCAATTCCCTTTGATCCCCATCAATGTTCCATGGCTGTGTAGATACTTCATTTGGATGTAATGTGTTGGTTTTCTTTTACTGATCTGGCTTAGTTGATTGACATAATTCACATCCAAGGATGTATCTTTTAATATTATCTATTAACCTGGGTCACTAGTAATTCCTTGTGATTAATTTGTGAGTCTTAGTATACCTAGGGTGTCCTGTGAGTTCTTGATCATGATGTTATCAAAGAATTTCTTCTCTCAAGACAATTGAGTCTAGAATATACATCCTCCTCTTCTAAAATATCACTCCATCCTTTTCTTCCCAGCTCTCTTCTCTAGCCTCTATTGCTCCTCTCACTTCTTCTTTGATCCACTCCTTTGCTTCTCTCACTTTCTTCCATACTCCATCCTCTCTCACTTCAATTACTCTAAACTTCTCTGGTCTCAGTACTATCTTTTCATTATTATTGCCTTTTCCATTGTCATGATCAAGTCATCTAGATAGAGCATCTACTTTTTTCATTGTGTTTCCTAGCTTGTAAATCAATTCAAAATTGCAGTCTTGGAGTTCAGACAGCTAGCAAGCTTGTCTGCAATTAAGCTTTTGGGATTTGCAAAAATACCCAAGGTTTTTATGATCTGACCATATTTTAAATTGATTTGTTCCTAGCAAGTACTGTCTCTATTGTCACAATCCTGTCATGACTACTAGCAACTCGTGATCATATATTTTGTAGTTTCTTTCAGTCTCACTCAATGACTATGAGATAAAAGAGACTAGCCTCCAAGAGGAGTCATTCTGTTGTTGGGACAACACTCCTCCAATGGCATATCTCGAGGTATCTACTTCCATTCGGAATTTGTGATTAGTATTGGGTATAGCAAGGATGGGTATTAATAACATTATCTTTTTTATCTTTTCAAATGCCCCTCTTTCCTCTACTTCCCACTTCTACTCTTTCTTTCCTGTCAACTCTATTAACAGCTTGGTGACTCTGGCAAAATCCCTAATAAATCTTCTGTAAAAGTTACAAAATCCCAAGAACTGTTGAACATCTTGTTTATTACTTAGTTCTAGCCAATCTGTGACTCCCCTGATTTTTGCTAGATCAACTTCCATACTATCTTTTGAAATAATAATCCCCAGGTAATCAATCTTTTTGATGAAAAAGGCACTTCTTGGTCTATACTGATAACTTGTTATTCTTTAAAATTTTGAGCACATCTATTACAATGTCTGAGTGTTCTTGTAGTATTTTGGAGAATATCAGGATATCATCCATGTAGATGACCACCTTTCCTCTACTGATAAGATCTTGGAATAATGTATCCATCATTAGTTGGAAAGCTACTAGTGAGTTGCATAGACCAAAATATATCACCAATGGTTCAAATAGCCCTCTATTTGTTCTAAAGGCTGCTTTCCACTCATTCCCCTCTCTTATTCTCACATTGTTGTATCTCCATTGAATATCAAGTTTAGTGAAGTATGTTGCTCCCTTAACCTTGCCAATCAACTCTTGGATAAGAGGAAGTGGATATTTATTTTTTATTGTCACTTCATTGAGTCAGCGATAGTCTTGTATAGGATGTAAGGAGCTATCTTTCTTTTTGACAAAGAAGAAGAGTACTACACATGGTATTGTATTCGTCCTGTTTTCAAGTGTTCATCTAAGAATTTGTCAAGTTCTTCTTGCTCCTTAATACTTAGTAGATATACCTTGCAGTTTTTCAATGTTGCTCCTAGGACTAATTCAATTGCATGGTCCTAGGGTCGTTGTGATGGTAATTCATCAAAGGCTTTTTTATCAAAGACTGACTTCTTGAATTGCCAATATTGTTGGGGTATTGTCATATGACGGAAAATACCCATTTAATAATATAATTTCCTTTTTATTTTATATTATTACTAATTTTTCGCTCTTAAACTCCTGTTGTCTACTCCTATAGGATCACAATGTAGACTAGTTACTTGTACTCCTCCTATTTCAGACTTAGTATAAGTACTCCAGTAGCTACATCCTAGTTCCTTAGTTCATAGATTAAAGTCATTTTATGTCTTTAATACCCACCTCCATTCCTATCAATCTATACACCACTCTTTTCCTGATCTCCTGGCAACAATCCTATCCTTCTGAAATACGCAACTGCACATGCGACAGCAGATTGAGGCACAGCGCACAAGCTAAGGCCAAGGTTGTTCTCATTTTGTTGTCAAATCCTGCTCATTCTAGGGTAATTTCACCCCTACTCCATCCCATCCTTGACAGGTATTCTTTTTTCAAATTCTTCTTTCACTATTTCACTTTTTGTTTCTACTCTTCTCTATGCTTCTTCTTCCAAGTTGACAAACAAGTACTTTTCTCTCTCTTCCAACTCATCATAGTCATTCTCAATCTCTTCTGGCTCTCCTCCTCTAATAACCCTCTTACACCAGGTTTAGCATCTGTCCAGTACTAGTTGTGATGTCTTCCAGTTTATTGATGGATTGTGATGTTGAAGCCATTTATATTCCAAGAATACATCAGTTTTGCCAAGATTGGTTACTGCAAAAGAGATTTGTTCCACATGGTCTCTAATCTCCATATTCATTTTGATATAGTCTATGATATTTCCTGATTTATTCAGGGAGCCATCAGCATTGTGACACAAGATAGGAGTTGGGTATTTTTGAGTCTCCAATTTGTTCTCTATAATGAATTACTAGTTAATACATGAACTGGTACAACCAGAATCAATCAAGGCTGTTCAATAATAGGTCTTGGAGGAGTCAATGGTTGTTAATCAAATCTTGATGCCAAGTTCTCTATTTCCTAACTTCCAGATCATTTTTGGTTCTTCTATCCTCTCTAACTCTTCTAATATCTCCTTATCCATCAACTGGTTCAGCTTCTTGACTATCTCTGCATTGTATTCTTTTAAGTGATGAGACCATACTTTCAGAATTGATAATGCAGTTTCTTTATCCTCTTCTCATATCCTTTTTGCAACTCATTCTGTCGTAAATCCTTTTGTCTTCCCAAATTTTCTGGTACCAAAATAGTTCAAGAAATTATTTATTGAGAAGTTGGTCAAACATATCTTGGAATCTATAATGGGGACAGGTAAGCTGGTGCTTACTCCTTGCCCTTCCCAAAACCCTCTACTTAGCTTCTGATCAACTCTTGTATCTCATCAATAGTCAAGTCATTAACTGATTTTTCTAAGTCTATCTTTCTTTCAAAAAACTTTCTCTCTTTCCTTGGTTCAGGGCATTTTGCTACGATGTATCCTTTGATACTGCAATTAAAGCAAATTCCTTGCTTGTGCATACTGTCAATGTCCATAGCATTTGGGTCACGTCTATGAGTTAGGGTAGTTGTTGGCATAAAGAGAGGTTATTTATTCTTTTCCTCTTTCTTGATTACTTGTTTTTCTGATTATTTGTTTCTACTCCCAAATTCTATATTTACTTCTCATCTTGCTCTCTCATAATCCAATGCCATTTTATACCAACTTTCCAGTGAGTTTGAATTCTTCAGTTGTCCAAGTTCTACTAATTTTTGAGCTAAACCTAAATATAGTCTCTTCTTGAAGATTCTAACTAATGCCACCTCATTATAGCCTGTTAGCTCCTTCCAGGTACAGAAGTCACTCCAATAGTCTTCAACTATTCTAGACCCTTGGCAAAGTTGATGAATCTTCTCAATAGCATAAGTCTGGGTTTCAGTAGAGATAAAGAATATTTCCATAGCTTGAGTCATGTTATTCCAGGAGTTGAATAAAAATTTGTGGGTCAATTCAACTTCTTTGTCATCTTCTATCTCTAATTCTCTCCACTCCTTTTGAAAAGGGACAAATTTGGCAATCTTTTCATCAGTCTATTATTGAGCATGATTGTCTTTTCTCTTTTTTATTTTTTCTAAAGCAATCTCAATTTGTTCCCAATTACTGGAAATGTTGTTGCTTTGGAAATACATTGTTATGTACCTATGCCATGCATTAACTGTTTCAGAATCTCCTTCATAATCATCAGGTTCTTTCATTCTTCTCTTTCCTTTGTTTTTGTTTAGTTCCTTTCCTGCCAATCTGAAGAAGGATTGGATATTTTGAAGATGCTCATTCTTTTCAGTCTGATCAATATTGTTCTAGGTCTGCAGCATTGATTGTCCAAAGAAAAGCACAAAGACGGTAATGAGAAATGAGATAATAATTCTGTATGGGATCATAGTAACAGTAGGGGTGTTCTCTTAAAGTACCATAGAGTGTTGTTATGAAGAATGATGAAAAACTTCAGTCTCATGTTACGATCCTACATTCCCAGTGTTTGAGAGTAAAGATTATGCATGCAGAACGAGACTGAAGTTAAGATAATCTATCTACTATACAGGTTCTTATATTGTTACAATATAATCTATAAGTCAATACCACTACTGCAGTTTCAAGTTGTGGCTATGTTTTGAGCAGTCAGCAGAACAGCATATAGTAGTGGAACTCATTACATATTGACTCATCATTTTCTAAGTTAAGTTTTTTTTCCTATGTAACTTTCACCATGTTTTGTATTTTCCTATCAGAGCTGACTCCTAGGGCCTACTAGGAGTGGGGCATACCCCCAGGATAGGAATAAGGGTAAGGTAAAGTAACTTAGTCATGATAACTTACAATCACTCTCCAAGTTAACAAGAAGAACTCAATGAGCTCTTGTTTTTTACAATATAAGCTTAGCAGTCACTTGAATTGATGACTGAGATGGTATTGGAATGATGAACATGTTTATAAGAAATAATAACCATGCCTAGTATAGTACTTTGCTACTATGGCACAATTGTGGGATAAGAATGAAAGATGGTATGTACTTACAATGATGATGACTGTGAAGATACTCTACTGCAATGGTTCACTTCAACACTCTCTCTGGACTGATACATTCTCCTTCTTGCTTGGTATTAGGTCCAGGGAAGAAGCCAGTCACCATATAGTATTGAGAGTATGTAGTTTTATAAATAAATCAGCAAGGTTATTGACTAACAGAATATACTTGAACATTACTAAAAGATACAAAAACTGGGGAAAAACTTTAGTGCTGGTAGTCTACTAGAATTATTCATATTGGAACATACCTCAGATGTCACTCAAATAGTAAACAACTTAGGGGACATCATATATCAGTCACCAGACAATCAGGTCTGTAATGCATTCACCTTGTGCTCTTATGATGAGGTATGATGACTATATACACAATATGTTTACTTCACACTTATATGACATAGTGTAATAAGAAGATAATACAATGCATCAAGGAGGGCATAGAGATAGATATAGTATATATAGTAATAAGTAGGATAATGAGGACTCTAACCTTGTTCTGGTTAAATACATCACTTTCTTAACTTAAACACTAGGTTTAGAGGGAGATTGTAACATAAGAACAAGTTTACTAATACATACTCAACTCTACCAAATATAATTTCACTTGCTGTCATCATCGCATTCTTAACAACCATCATAACTCTTTTCTCCAATTCCCTATCTGATGCTTGGAAGGATCTAAGAAGTGAAACCAAGGACACCCATACAACTAGCATACAGAACTTTGTAGAGAAAGTCAAGAAGAACTTCTTTAACAAACCTACCCAATGAAAAATAAAAGAACCTAACAATTTCAAAGGAAACCCAGACAAAGTGAGGGCTTAGTATAGAAGAATGACATTATTTTTCCAAAGCAACAACATCCTGAAAGAATGGAAAAGGATTAAGATAGCTTTAGAGAAGATAAAGGGAGGAAAAGAAAATTGGGCCCAACAATAGGTAGATATGCAGATCAGGAAATTTCTACTCTTTCAAAAGGAGTGGAAAGAGACCAACAAAGCAAGAGAACTGACTACTCAAAGACTTTTGGTCAGAGTTCATCACTTGGAAGGAACTATAGATATAACAAAGTAGCTTTGGTAAGCTTATTCAAAAAAGGAATTCATCTGGAATTAGCACAAAAACTGGTCAAGATTGGTCAATTAAGAAATTTGCATTCATTAGAGGATTAGTATGAAAAGATACTGAACTTTGAGAGGTCAAGAAGAGAAGCAATTGAAGAATTTGGAGGAAGGAAAAGCATAAAGAATTCAGGAGATGTGAGAAAGAAACTAGTTTTGGACATTCTGAGATGAGATCCCAATGCAATGGAAGTAGACAAATGCAAAGAGACAAGGAGGTGTTACAACTGTGGAGAAATGGGTTATCTTGCTACAAGGTGCTCTAAACCAAGAAAAAAGTAAAGATTGTAGAGAAAGCTAGAGAGGATTTTTCCTAGGGTAGGAAGTAAGTATCAGCTCACCTACTCTTATAGATTCAAAATTTTGATTACCCAATGAGTCAATGAAAGATTTTTTGAATTACTTTGGTACAAGATAATACAAGTCAAATAGGGGCCACTCAGTAAAATGGATAGCTAAAAAGATTTGATAAAGCAACAAAGAGAAAGCAATAGGAATACTAAAGGTCTGGGCTCACAGTTCAAAGACAAAAGAATGTACAAAAGAAAAGCTACAGGAACTAAACAGAATAACAAATGATCAAGTTCTAACAGCCCTAAAGGAACCCTTAATACTCAGAAAAATGGGAAATAAGCAGCTGAATATTCAAGTTAAATTATCAACAACAGACACTTATAGAATATTCTGCAAATATGCATTGGTTAACTCAGAAAGCTCAAGCTCTTATATAAGCCAAAAGTTTGTGAAAAAAAATAATATCAACATTTACAAGCTATTGTTCCCAATTATCTACTACAACATTGACAGCTTAGCAAATAGAGATAGAAGCATCATAGAAGTTATTAAAATAAACATGACTATTAGTGATCATCAAAAATTAATCTAACTATCAGTAATGAATCTTAGGAATCACGATCTGTTCCTAGGATACAATTGGTTACAAAAACACAATCTGTCTATTGACTGGAAAGATTCTTCAATAAGCCTACATAATTGTCAACAGTAGTATAGGAAAATATATATACCTAAAGAACCAAAAGAAGATATAATAGAAGAAAAAATAAAAGAAAATACAATAGAGAAGGGAGAAAAGATATTATTTGTTAACTTGGAGGAAGAAGCATAGAGGAGAGAAGAGTTTAATATCAGAAGTAAAAGTAAGAGCATAGAAGAAATGGAAGGAGATATACCTGAGGAATACAAGAACTTCAACAATCAAGTTTTCAATAAGGCTATGTTCAAAAAATTACCAAACCAATTCAAATAGAACCACATCTTTGAATTGATACCCAACATAACATTGAAGAACTGTAAAGTATACCTGTTAAACATCAAAGAGCAGGAAGAACTCAACAAATTCCTCAAAGAATATCTAAAGTCAGGAAGGATCAAACCCTTTAAATCATCCTGTGTAGCTTCTTTCTTTTTCATAAAAAAAAAAGGATGGTTTACTACAACTAGTACAAGACTATTGATAACTTAACAAAGCAACAATAAAGAACAAATACTCTCTACTATTGATCCAAAAACTAATTAATAAAGTGCAAGGAGCCTGATACTTTACTATACTTGATATTTGATGGGAGTATAATAATGTGAGGATAAGAGAGGAAAACGAGTAAAAAGCAGCTTTTCAAACCAACTGAGGCTTGTTTGAACCTCTGGTTATATACTTTGGCATATGCAACTCATCCACAACTTTTCAACTCATGATAAATACACTATTTTGTGAACTAATCATGACAGAAAAGATTGTGATTTACATGGGTGACATCCTAATCTTTACTTAAACAACAAACAAGCACAAAAGTATAGTAAAGCAAGTCCTACAAATATTGGCCAATAACAAATTATTGCTTCATCCCAAAAAATGTAAATTCCATCAAACCAAGATCAAATACCTCAGAGTTATTCTATCACAAGATAGCATAAAAGCCAATCCTACCAAAATAAAGAAAGTAGCCTAGTGACTAGAACCTTAAGATAAGAGAAAAGTATGACAATTTTTAGGGTTTTATAACTTCTACTATAGATTCATTCCTGGATTTGCATGAGTCACCAAACCATTGACAAAGTTGACAAGAAAAAAAGAGTAAAGATAGCAAGAAGAGGAGAAAAGTGCCTTTGACAAGCTTAAAAATAAGATAATGAATTCTCCTATGCTGGCAATTCCCTATCCCAAACAAAAAATACAACTAGAAACTGATGCCTCAGGATATGCAATAGGAGGAGTATTGTCTCAACAACAAGAAAATGACTCTTAGGGGCCTATTGCTTATCTGTCTAAAGCAATAAACAAGACAAAAAGGAACTATGAGATTTATGACCAAGAGTTGTTAATAATCATGGAAGGACTCAAACAATAGTAACAGTATCTCATAGGAAGCAATCAGTTTGAAATATGGACTAATCACAAAAATCTAGGGTATTTCAAGAAACTACAAGAACTTAATTGCTGTCAAGCCCAATAGATAACAAAACTACAAGAGTATAACTTCCAGCTAATACACAAACCTAGCAACTCTCAGAAAAAAGTAGATGTATTGTAAGAAAGCTAAACTCCAAGCCAGAATAAAGCCAACTGCTCTTTGTTTAGCAATTGACAAAGAGAACTCAATAAAGTCCCTATTAGATTTTTTATACTACTTATACAACTACTACATGGTCTGTGCACTATCTTCCCACACCTATCATGTGACACCATGTGATGTGATGCTGTGACTTCTTGTTATGTGACTATGATACTTTCCTATACTCCCTTCTGTGTAGTAAGTCCAAGATAAAAAGAAATGTAAATAATGACTTAGCCATTTTGCCAAGTCATGACATGTATTATCTCAGAGACCAGACCATACCTAGGGAAGAAATGACAACAAAAATCAGATGTTACTGAAAAAAGAGTGGTTCAGAAGTCTTATAACTCAAGAAGAAGAGTTTTAGAAAGAAATAGAAGAAGCAAAGGAATTTACAGAAAAAGAAGTATGAGAAGTGATAAAACAATAGGAAGAAGATTGGAAATAAGAAAAAAAGATAATACTATAGAGAAAAAAATTTTACATTCCAGATTCAGCTATGCTCCAAGAAGAAGTTGTCACAAGACACCATGACTCCAAACTAGCTGAACATCCAGAATATACCAAAACATACAAATTAATAACAAGAAATTATTGGTGGCCTTAGATATTAGAAGATATCAAATAATACATGGCAGAATATAAAAAGTGTCAAGCAAACAAACCAAACTGACAACCCAAGAAAAACCATCTTCACTTTAATGAGATACCACAAAATCCTTGGAAAGTCATTAGTATTGATTTAATAAAGCCACTACTGGAGTCAGCAATATATGATAGTATACTGATAATAATAGATTGGTTCTTCAAAATAGCTTGCTATATACTAATCAACATGAATATTACCATCCAAGAGATAGCCAAAGTATCATAGGATTGAGTTTTTAAGGATGTGGGAGTTCCCTGGGAGGTCATTAGTAATTAAGGACCATAATTTGTATTAAGATTCATAAAGGAACTATGTTCATAACTGAGAAAAAAAACCATTTGCTACCTATTATCCCCAGACCAATGGCCAAACAAAAAGGGTCAATCAAGAACTCAAACAATGCCTATGACTATACTACAATTACAGACAAAACAATTGGGCAGAATAGTTATCAATTGCTAAGTTCTCTTATAACAATCAGATTTACTCTAGTACAGGACAATCACCCTTCTTAATCAACCTAGGACATTATCCAAACACAGGACAAGATATAAGTAGAACTACAGAAGACTTTCCAGGAATAGAACAATTTCTCAAAACAATTAAGGAGACCAAAGTTGAAGTAGAAACTGCATTGAAGAAAACAAATAAAAAAATAAAGAAGAAATAGAATGTTAAGAAAAAAAATGAAATCAAACAATTGAGTAGAGACTTAGTGTAGGTAGATATAGCACATTATAGCACTGATCAACCCTCAAAGAAATTATCTGCCAAATATCTAGGGCCATTCCCATAATACAAAAAGTCAACAAGATGGCATACAAACTCAAGATTCTGTTCACTTGGAAATCTATTTATCCTATTATCAACAAATCATATCTTATATCTTATGTTACTCCTATGTTTGAGCAACAGTCACAGAGATCTAACAACAGAATTACTACTCCCATGGACTAGACAAACATATAAGAAGTTGAAGAGATACTAGATTCTAAATGAAGAGGGAATAAGCTGCAATACCTTATTAAGTAGAAAGGACAACTACTTGAAGAAAGAACTTTGGAATACAAGAACAAAGTAGTCAAGGGAGCCCTAAGATCATATAAAGAGTTTTACCAAAAACACCTAGATATACCCAAAGTTCCTACTATTCGACTACCTACAAAAACTTACACTGATATTGCAAGAACATAATCTTGGAAGAGAAGTAATGTAATACATTTACCTTATGCTCCTATAATAAGATATAATGATTATACATATAACACATTTACTTTATACTTATATGACATAGTATAACAAGAGGATAACATAATGCATTGAGGAAAGCATAGAGATAGATATAATATATATAGTAATAAGTAGAATAGTAAGGATTCTAACCTTGTTCTAGTTAAATATATCACTTTCTTAACTCAAACACCAGGTTTAGAGAAAGATTATAACAAAATCTCTACTATTTCAAAATCCAGGAAAAGCTTTATCATCTCACTGGTACTCTTCTATCTCATGGTGATTATTCTCCTACCTATGTGCAAATCTACATCCTTGATACAGCAGAGCAGCTCAATGTTAGGAGACTTAATAACAGGAATCTTGATCCTGTGGTAATGGATATTAAATTAAATTAATTATCTAGTATGTATACTGCACTGGATATGGGAGTGATGCCTGCTGATTAATTGTACCTAAGCATTCCCACACCCTCTCTTGCCATTCAAAAACCTCTACAAAATTCAAATAAAATCGAATAAAATCAGGAGAATTTGGAGGAAATTGATGAATGACTTTCTGTTTTCTCTTCTTATTTTAACAAATTTCAACAATATATTCTATTATCACAACCCTCCTCTTTTCATAATTCAACACAAATGGATGTGTGGGAGGGACA
>Ga0153958_1000172_pt1 | contig 14592 bp, 19 predicted proteins | sample TSFL042MetaG_FD_104719 | JGI IMG/M metagenome (GOLD analysis project Ga0153958, IMG submission 104719) | Attine ant fungus gardens microbial communities from Florida, USA - TSFL042 MetaG | ecosystem: Host-associated > Fungi > Mycelium > Unclassified | place: USA: Florida, Wekiwa Springs... | reverse complement strand
GTCGACTACTCGCGGAAGAATGGCCGATATTGGGAATTTAGCGAGAAGGCAGTTGACCTCATTCGCGAATACAAGGTAAGCCTGTTCAAGGCGCCTCATAATTGTGACTTAACCAACTGCAGGACACGTTCCCAGAAATATTCACGATTCTAGATCAAGCAGGCGATGGTAGGCCGTCGATTTGCTGCTAACACTATGTTCTTATCTCCAAGCATATTAGACATGGCCCGGGCTTCGGATGTTTTTAACGCCGATGCTGATGCTAAGGTCAAGGAAGTAAAGTCTTGGCTCAAATCCAAGGGTATCCAAGGTCTCGAACTAGTCTCAGTCTTTTCGGACCATTTAGCGAAGGTATATAAATTTTCATTTATTTTCAGTGTCGTTCCGCTTAACGTCATTTACAGAGCGCTGTTCAAGAAATTGAAGGGATCGCCGATGATATCAATAAGAACAGGTCGAAGGCTGCAATCAAGAAAGTTATAGTGAAGAACATACCCCGCCATGCAGTACTCAAGCCATCCCACGCTGTCTATCGACTCCAGAACCAACACTTCGCACTGGGAGACAGAGTCATCATGGTCCAAGATTCAGGTGGAGTTCCACTGTCTGTGAAGGGTGTCGTCATTGGGTTAAATGCGAAGTCGATGGATGTCGTATGGGACGTGCCATTTATGTCTGGCTCGACGCTTGGGGACAGGCAAGTGGGAGTCCTTCTCAGTACTAAGACAATTAATCTTCGTAATTACAGGTGTTCGCAATATCGGGGCTCAGCTGTGGAGTTCAACTCTTGTCTAAACCTCAGCAATCCTCAGTTCACCGCTTCTACTTCTCCTACTTCTACGTACCCCCGTCGCCCAAATGTTCCATTCAAACCTCGGTTTGGTCCGTATCCAGCCATCCAACCTACACCGGGGCATCAAGCTGTTGCTGGATTCCGTCCTGCCTCACAAAAGTGAGCTTCTTATTTTCAGCATGAAGCGATATTTAGCTCTGACTTTTTCGCTAGTCAACGTCAGGCTCCTGTAGCGATTATGTCCAATCCAAATCGGACCACTCCTGCAACTCGTTCTAGACATGAAGGACTGCCGGTCAGTGCGGAAGGCAGGTCCACGACGAACGGTGGTTTAGCACCGACAGCAGGAGGACCGTCTCGGAGCGAAGCATCCGCATCATTGCAACCTATTGTGAAGGCTGACAACCAGCTTCCCTCTCATGATAATGGTGCACCCGGCAGAGGCGGTGCAGTTCATCCCAGAGGTAGTTTCCGTGGGCGAGGGTTCGCACTACATGACCGTGGGAGGGGAGGAAGGGGTTTTCGAGGAAGAGGACGCGCTGTTATTAGTCGACCTGCCGAACCTTCATGAATTTCATGTATTTCTACCTTTTATGTAGCACAGTGTTGTTCCAGCGTTTTCTGGTTTCATTTGAGGAATGGCAAGTTTTCAAGTGATTTATGATTCCATGCTGCAAGCGCCGTATAATTTCTAAACACCCAGTAAACTTTTCCCTCCTTGCCAAACAGCGAAACTGATGGCAGTCATGGGTATGATCTTCAAGTAGCCTATTCCTAATCCTACATAGAATCCTCGCCAACCTCCATTCGCGTACACAGCACGCACAGTTTCTCCCCATCGTAGCCACCCATCTGGTTTGGTTAACCCCCCTACTTGCATTCGCCGACGTACGACTTCAAAGGGATATGATACAGTCTGCGAAATCGCACCAGAAATGGCGCCAATGGCGAGGTTTGCCGTGGGGTGAGGTCGTTTGGAGTGCTCGTCGACCACTGGGAAGAAGCGCGCCCGCAAGAAATCCCAAGTGAGGAATGCAGTGCCAGCATAAGGAATCATGCCCACCATAGTCACGGTGAAGCCACGGTAAAACTTGAGAATGGGAAATCGATCAAACATGTGCGTTGTCGCGATCCGCGCTGCTGAGGACGTAGCACCTTCGTTATATATGACGCGCATAGCTCGGAGAAAGGAGGGACGTGATTTTTCCGTAGATCGGTCGGACAGTTGACTATAAAACGCCATGCGTACACGAACCAGTTCGAGTGGATAGGTAAAAACAACCGAGGTCATGCCTGCAGCGGATATACGTGAATATGTGGATAAAAGCGGGGACCAAGCTTACCTGCAAGGGCTCCAGCAGCAAAGCGTCTGAAATTAGTCTCCTGCTCCCTAGTGGGCATCAGGAGCTATATGATATGAGAAGTATGTGTGCATGCGTAAAGATGGACCATACCGGTCTCCATTGATCATAGGCCATAAACTTTATGGCTGCGTACGGAAATATGCGTAGAAGAGTCGCAGAGTGGCCTTGGAGCAATCCTCTGGCACCTCCATCTCTATATATTGCGAGACCGGCTCGATACGCACCACTCCAAGTTCCTACGAGCGTCTGAGGTGAGTCCGGAGGTAGATGCGGGGATAAGTCAATGCATACCGGCGTACTTCTGGAAATCAGGATTGGAAGCCTGGAAGAGGATCTTGACCCTGTCAAGAGGGGCAACTGCTGTCTTAGCCTGTGGACAAGACGGTCAGTTGACCGCAGAGAACAAGTGAAAAACCAGGCATACGATACATCCTGCCAATCCACCAGCGATTCCGGAGCGAATGGCATAGTCGATAGAACGTTTGTCTCGCTGATGGGAGACAGTGGAACTCATAAATGTCCAGCAACGTTATGTACTGGATGCTCATATGCAAGGAGCGGAGGAGCGGAGGAGAGCACAAAGCCGAAGTCCCGAAAACCATGGAATTTGGCATTGCATCCACGTGACTGATAAAAATACGCGCGTGCCAACCCGTTGTCTCATTTTGTACAATCCCCCCTCTCGAGTCTCGACGTCCGACAATGACAATCAAGGCGAAAAGCTCAGATATCAAGGTTCTCAAAGGCCATGAAGGTGAGCTGGACTGCAACTCGAGATGTTTCTCTGAACTCGCATTAGCCGAACATGCAATATTGCAATACTTGAAAAGAGTGACCTACAAGAGGCGCATATATGCGCTATACTGATATATAATCCAACAGATGAATCGTCCCTTCGGAGCTGTTGATGTATCTGCAAACCTTAAGGGTGCAGTGTCGAAAGCTACTACACAGAAGATTCTCGTTTCTCTGGCAGAAAAGGGCGAGATCATGCAGAAAGTATATGGTGCGTACATGGCTGTCATGGCCGGTTCTTGTGTTGAAAAAATATCGAGGAAAAACAAATTTCTTTGTTGCAAATCAGGCCAGCATTGACTCAGTTCCTGCCGAAGAGCTGACAAAACTTGAAGTCGAATGTAAGGCGATGGCAGAAAGTAACAATGGGCTTGTGGCAGAAGTCAGGGCCATCACGGCAGGTAAAGCCATAGAATATGAGACCATTCACTCTTACTGACCTGTGGAAGAATTAACGAAACTCAAGAACTGTCCAACGGACAAGGAACTCGACGATCAGATCATGATTACAAAAGATGCAGTAAGTACTCGACTTCAAGTCGCACACGCTTTGAATGAATAGATGTGATGGTCCTATGTTCTTTCTACGAAGATTGCACAACTCAACGCAAGACTCGTCCCGCTTCGCTCTGGTGCGCCACTCATATCTCCTGAGGAACTTGGCAAGGTCGATGTCGATTGGGTAAAATGGCGCGCGGATTGGATTTACCGAAGAAAAGTCTTCATGACGTCAGTTCCTTGCTCATATACTAATCCTTCGATATTATGATCATGTTTCTGATTATCTAGATAGCTTTTGGCAGCTTGCCACAGATTCACTCCCGCCACAAGACGCCGAGACGCTCATCGAGGATCTAGGGATCGAGTTCGACACTACCGAACATAAGGTGCTCGAAAAGGGACCATTGTGTGCTATACAAGGTACAAGCACTCGCAGCAGCTTCAAGAGGAAGCGGGAATAGTTGAGCGTCACCTTTTTCATCTTCCTGACTTGAAGACATGTATTGTTATACTTTGTACATCATTATGACGAAGCATCTGGAGAAAAAAAACTGGAATCGGAAACATGCAACAGTCTATCAACGCTTAACATCATACGCTGGACTCTGCCATCCTCTTCGTTGCTTCTCCTCCTTCGTCTTTTGCTCAACGCTCTGCTTGAAACTCTGAACTTGCTTTAAGCCCTCCTTTCCGGCATGCTCCACCCGCTCAGTAACAGTCCTCCCGCGTTCGAAAGCACCTTGCACGTCCGACGGGATATGCTCTGCAAGCGGCTCTGCATTTGTTCCCAAAGGACCTCTCTTCTCACCCGATAAGATCTGTGGTTCCGCACCCAGCGCAACCCTTGCGCCATTGCCTAGATCATCCTTCACCAGTCCCGTTCCTGTCGCCTTCCAACCGGTTAGCAGACCACCCTCCATCCGACGGAGTCGTCCTATCTCGCTCCATATCGCAGCAACGACAGACGCCACGGACCCAAGTCCCGTATCCCTGAACACCTCAGCGCGCCGCCCGATATCAAAGGCAACGGCATCAGCCGCATCGAGCAGTCCCCTGATCTGCTCCGCTAGAGTGCGTTCAAGTGCCTCGCGGAAACGGATCATGATGATGGGTTTGAATACAGATGCAAGGATGGGATGATTGGATTGCTTCACTTCCATCGCGATATCCTGCGCCAGGTTCACCTCGACGCGCTCGAGCTTGAAGAACCGTCCAGCTCTCTCACGCTCTTTGAGACCTTGGGGCGTGTTTGGAATCAAGCGGAACTTGAGATCGATGTCTACGCCCTTCTGTGGGAGATTGAACTCCATGAGACCAGTGAAATCGCTAGGACCGACAGTAGAAGTCTTGTCCTTGTAGAAGAACGATACTTCCTTAAGGGTAAGCTGGACCGCTTGCAAGCGTATGTGAGTGAGTGTGCCAAAGGCGGTAGTGGTGGATTGCGACCCAGCTGGTGCGGTGATGTCGACGTCAGTGATATTGCGGATATAGACATGCCCTGGAAGTAAGTTCAAGGACGAGATGTCTAGATTCTCGAGCACAAACTCGATCTCGTTATCAATGTACTCAGTTCTATTAGAGTCATCAGTACAATTTGTCAGATGAAAATGTTTAAAAAAACTCGCCTGGGTATCGGAACATCCTTGATGACGCTCAAGATACGTGGCGCATAAACATTGAACATGTCCTGCCAGAACCACGAAGCTTGATCGAACATGAATTGCGTACCCATTTGCCCGCTCATCCCCGCGCTCTGCGCCAGATCCTTAATGAACTGAGCATGAGCCTTTCGCACGCGTTGCAAGTCTGGGTCTCTGGTGATCGCATTTTGAATCGCAGAAAGTTCGCGCTTCAGGTCCTGCACATCCTCCTTCCACTTTCGTCCCGCGTTCGACTTATTATCAAGAAGTTCCTTCCAGCGTTCACCGAGCCGCTGGTGCTGTTGATGTGCTTCTTCTGAGTGTGCATACCCGGGCCGGTCGAGGCTCTTGCGGACGTGCTCGAAGAAGTCGTTAAACCAAGCTTTTGTGTCTTCATCGGACCTGATGTCTACGACACATACGCGGACCTTGGAGAAGACATCATCCAGTGACTTGCCGCTAGCGACGCGCTCGATGAGGGTGCGGATGCCACGAAGTGCCTTGTATAGATGCTTCTCTTCGGAAGGATCCTCGATGAACGTTTCAAGGAACGTAGCCTGATTCACGTCTGCGGCTGTATCGAGAGATTTGTTGATCCACTTTGACATGACATCGAAAAGTATAGAGAGAGCACGGTGATAGTCTTCGTCCTTCTGCGCACGTTCACAAACCTGCACAATTCATCGTTAGCGGTCGCGATGCATGAAAAGAGAAAAACAGGAGCAAACTTTGTAATAAGCTTCCTGCACCCGAGCTTTTGCGCGCGATGCAACGTCCTCGGTCGTCGCCTTCACCTCTTGCCCAACTCCTATAGCCTTAGACCCAACATCCTTTGCTGTATCCATCGTCCTTTCAAACCTCGCCTTTGCATCTTCCTCGTGCTCCTCCTCAATCTCTTTCGGGGTCTTCTTCCTTCGCCCTAGATTATTCCTCTCACCATGCTGTACCTCTGTGTCGAATTCGCGTAAAGTTTCCTTGGCATAAGCAGCTTGCGACTCGATTGCCCCTGCAAAATCTGCCATCGCGAGACGTGTAAAGGATGCAAAGTCATCGAGAAGGACACTTCCTTCGTCGCTCAAATTGATCCAAAGAATGTGTAGAAGCGTGCGGATGGCCGAACGGAAAGATCTGAGGTCCGCAGCAGCCTCATCCGTATCCATAGCCTCTATACGCGTATCTTCATATTTACCCTCGGATAGGTGCCATAGCACTTCTTGCAAGATATCATCGTCTTCATGAATGATTTAGAAAATTTCACTTTTGGGGGAAAATGAAAATAATTACAGTTTTTTTTGGTCCCAAGCTGCCGGTATGCAAGGAGAAGGTCCCGTAGGCCGCGTGCAAGAACTTTACCAGGCTCACTGAGCTTTCCCATGTCGGGGGACTCGACACCTGCAATGATATTCTGGAGTGACCAGTCGATCGCATCATCCACCTGTTTCTGGGTGGGAATCTTGCCTGCGTCAATAGCAGCAATAACAGAAGACAGTTTGTCCATGACTGAAGTTGAAACGTTGAAGGCTGACTATCGGTCACAGTGCATTATATGGTTGAACGGCATAGGGGTTGTTGGAGTATGACGTCCATGGTCATGATGTCATTGTCAAGTTTGCAAACGCCGGTGAATCAAAGTATGATGACAATTTGCGGAGCCTGCATGGAGTGAAAGCTGGAACAAGCTAAATCCCCTGTCACATACGACTAAGTTGTACTGACCGCAAACTTGGTGTAAGAACGAGGTTTGCTCTCGACGGCCGGTAGAACCAGGTTGGACTAATATATCCATATGATGTTGTGTTAAATCACAAAATGTTGCAAGCACATCGAGCGAGGAACCTATCATTGAGCATATCAGCACTATTCTCAGTTTGAGACAATGGTCATCGTCATATGATAATGTTATGATGTCAGACGGCATCAGCCTGCCAGGATTCCATTCAGGAATTATAAACATAAACATAGAATACACACATGATAGAATTTTACCATAGCTACCCACATGTGACATGATTTTAAGATCGTGACGACATGCTGGACCTGTCGATTCAATTTCTGTTTTTGTGACTCAGATTGTTGGAGAGCTTCCTATGGAGCTCGCGTGCGCTTTCGTCAAGAATTGCCCAAAACATCGGAAAAAGACACCTTCCACAACAGCAAAAGACACCAATCATTCAGTGAAGATAGTGTGTTGGTAGAATACTCACTTAAGCGCTGAATGACGAGCCAGCCTTACGCTTGACATAGGGAATGATTTCCATGATATCGAAAAGGTTGGCGTTGATCATCGGGTATGTCTGAATAGACGGAAGTCAGTGAAAGCCATAGAAGCACCAGGCCTCACCGCCTCAGTAGCCTGAAACTCATTGAGGGAACGTTCAAAAGAAGGCGAGGACGTGTGATATGAAGTTTGGTCAAGAAATCCTTCTGCTTGCGCTCGTGCTCCTCACAAGTGTTTTGGTGCTTGAGATAGTGAGTCATTCGTCGCCCGGCACTCTTGGGTACTAGTACGATCGTGAGACTTGCACTTTGAATGTGCTGGTGAAGAACCAGTGGGAGGCCGCAAGACATGCCTCAGTCCACGTCAAGGTCTGCATTGATGAAGATGTGGTGAAATAGGTAGCGCTAAAGTACTGGTGTCGTCCTTGAGACTAAAATGGGTAGGTGGAAGTTACTGAGTGGCCGCAGCGCAGCAAAACTGCCATTGGAAACCGGAGGAGCCACAAACACTCATTCGAAGAGGCATTACATGATGGTAAGCATTTCGCGTTTCCGCATAATTTGCAACGTTCTCCCGTAGTTATATGATGATAAGAATAACATTGTAACTACTTTTGGCGGAGTGTTTTGGAAGTTGATTTTGGGCTTCGATGATCGTGCCTGACTGGATATATATGTCAACTGAATCCGGCCGACGACGTTCCGGATGCATTGCTGCGCAGCCTGCGCTTTCTACACATAATCGGGACCTGGAACCTCCCCGCCACACTAAACCTAGAACCCGACAAGCATAGCGGTGAAAACGCTCTTGCCATCAATATTGCTTATTCACTTGTTCTAGGAATTGTTGATGAGTTTGAGAGCCTACACAGTTCTGTGCAGACCAGATATACTTAGTTTGAAGGTAACCGCGTTCTATTTCTAGTGTGCGAACTTAAATTGGCTATTATTAGACTAAATTTTTTGCCAATAGCTATTTCAAAGACTTTTTGTTGTGATTCTTTCTTTACTCGTTTCCTCACACTTCACGGCCAGCGTTCAGTTGTTTCCCTTTTCCTACACTAATCGCGCCTCTCGAAACTTTGAGACATGTCTCGTTCCACTCTTTCTGCAATTTTCGCCCTCGCTGCTTTTTCGAAATTTGCCTTCGCCCAACCTGACCCAGCCGACCCCACCCCCCTTGTTGACAAGACCTATGCTTACCCGTCAGGAATAGTGAGCTTTCTACTTCCCATCTTTTTTTGTTAAACCTCGAGCAAATTTCTCTAAGCCCTACCAAGTTGACTATAACACCGCTGCTATTCGTGGCCCTCAAGTTGGTTACAACATCTGTAACTCCACTACCGAGAACCAGCAGTCAATGTGCCAAACGTCAATGGTGAACCACATTGACGGTGCGTTTCATTCCCACACAGCAAGTCCTCGTGTTTATCCTTTCTCAATACAGATTTTTGCTTGTGGGCGCCCCCCATTCCCAATTCTACTATTGGTGATACCGAGCAAGAGGAAGTCGCATGGTGCACAAAGCCCGGTCATGGCACTCGTCTCATTCCCAATGGTGCCCTTCAGGGTGTCCAACTACTCGTGACGTCGGCATACATCCAGATCGCCGGTTTCATCGACCAGACCCAGATTAATATGGCCGCTGATGACTACGGAGGGGAACTTGACCCGCATGGTGCAGATCTCGTGAGTCCTTTTCGGCATGACCTCAATCACAGCTGATCTCCGTTTCTGTTCCCCAGCGTGGGAATCCGCTTGGAGGTTTGATGTATTCAAACGCTTTCCCAAGCAACGGTGGCAACAACAACTCCTACCAACAGGTGATTGATTGGACCAAGTACGTTATTCTTTCCTAAACAGACTCGGTCTCATGCGACATAGCTTTATGGGCGGGAATGCCTTCTGTATAACGATCTGTGATCCTGCGACCAGTAGCAACAACCAATCAGCTTACTGCCAGAACATCTACGACCGTATGGGTTGCTCCTACAATATGCCAAACAATGCCCAGAACGGCACCTTCGAAGTTTGTGATGCTGATCTTAAGATTCCCGCTGGTCTCTACGTCTCTGGCGGCGTCACCATGACCTATTCCCAGCCAGCTACTGCCGCGGTCAACCCGCCCTACACCCCGGTCGTTCCCTCTTCATCCAACTGTGTGACTTACAATAGTGCTGTCCTTTACAGCGCCATCGCCACTGTCACCCCTACCGGTCAATCCGTTTCGGCGAGTGCGACAGGCAGTGTCAAGTCTTCTTCGACTAACTCAGGCTCGGCCGGAGCTGCTTCTCCAACTCAGAGCAGTGGTGCTGTCGCAGTAGGCGTTTCTGCCGTCGCTGGTATCGTCGGCACTGTCTTTGCTATGATTCTCCTGTCATGAACTCAATGTTGTAGAAACTGGCATTTACCGTTTATCGTTTCGCATATATTAACATACCTGCACCTGTACGCTGTTTGTTCATGATAGCGATAGGTCACCCGTTTTCTTTCTACTGAGACGATACAACCGTGGACTTTTGTTTCATTTCTGCTTTTTTGGATTTGTCGAGTAGCTGCTGTTTGGTATTACGGAATTGTGAGCTAACTATAGCTTATGTAATGCAATCAGTACTTGCTGGAATTAATGGCTATGTGCAACCCGTCCTACCGCTAAGCCAGCTTTGATGGATACACGAGCGTCAACAAGCCCTGAGAATCTTTACTTTGAACCATTGGGACTCGGAGGTTAGTACACCCAACCAAATTGGAGAATCATTTGACAAATGGCTAATCGTGCAAGTCGAACGGCCTTCAACGTCTACTAGTAGTAGGGACACTGCTAGCCCTGTCATGAGTTCTCGCGCTATTGTCGACAACGCGAAGGTTTTTCCGCTCTTTGCAAAACGGCTCGCGTCGCACGATGTCAAGGAGTATACTGCAACTGCTAAAAAGATGAGGAATTGGTTGGGCTCCGAGAAAGCGTACTATCCTGAGGCTTTGCGCAATGTGGGTCTTTGGTACTAGTTTGAAGAATGGCTCAATTTAGCAGCTGTTTTACTCCTGCCATTAGATTGTTTCACTCCTCGAGGTGTGTATCAATAGACGTATTGGTGCCTGCTGCACATTCATCTTCAAGAGTCCTTAACAGATCGCCCATTCGACCTTTACGACGGAGTTCACGAAAACAGCATCGTCAGCGTTAGCTGTGGTGGACATATATCATGCTTTGATCAGCGCAGTCGTTCCTTATTTACATTATTTTAGAGAGGGGGACTTGCAGCGTACGTGTTGATTCTCATAGTTGTCTTATGTTGACTCTGCCACACAGTTCGACTTAAACACTTGATCAAAAGTTGCTCGGAGATTTCGAATGACTTTACCCCTCTTGTGCAGGCCGGACGCGAAGCGACTTTTCAGGAATGCAAGTACGCAGGCATTGGTTCGAGTATGATCATAAGTGTCATCATTCATGATCTTGAGCAGGAACGCTCCTTCAGTGATCACTTCCGGTTCGGACATCACCCCAAACACGCAAGTAAGGTGTACCTCTGCGCAAGTCCGATCTCCTGTAGGCATTATTCACGTCCCTTTTCATCCATTACCTAACACGTCGGCATTCGTAGGTGACAATGCAAGCTTCCTCAACTTCTATACATATCCCCGCAGATCTCCCACCTAGTGCTGCATCTTCGATGACGAGTATCTCAAAACCGCAGCCGAAACGCTTACCTAAGGGACCTTCATTGTCCGAGCACCTCAAAAACCGTGACCTTGAATGGTTCAAGGCGCACCAACAGCCCGCAGGTCTCGTGGTGGACAAATCTGCTCAACCCAGTGCGCTTGAGTTTATGCATGATGCAACAGGACTCCTTACTGTAGAGAAGTTAAGGCCATCTCGTATGCCTGCAAGGATACCTCTACGATCACCATGCGGTGAAACGATGACATCAACTGAGGTTACAGCTCCTGCGGATGTCATTGGTCAGTCGAATACCTCACATTCCACCGATGCCCCAGCACATACAGATTTTGAAGAGTCAGAGAATGCCACACCCGCCGTAATTGATGCGGCTGTGAGCAACTCACAACCAGAAGATATACATCATGATTCGGCGGCGCTTCCATCGCATGCACAAGAATCCTCTGTTCCCGATGTCCCTACTACGCAGTCGCCGGAACCAAGGACAGAATCCCCAGTGCCAATGCCACCACATTCAATATTCTCGGGCGATGTGGGTGAAGAAAGTCATAGAAGAGACTCATTGCCATCTCGAGAAGTTGACGTGCCTCTGCAGATCGCTTGCCCGAGATTCGGAGGGGATATGGCTGTGATGATGTTTCGACAGGGACTTCAGTCACATTGTGGGATACTTAATATTAACTTTGACCTGGATGACACACGTTACTCCCAGATTGCTCAATGGACGATGCGAAAGTCGTCACCAACGTGTGTATCATTTCCACATATCTCTTTGCCAATATTCAGTGTGGGTTACAGAGATGTAGCACAGAGTGTCTGTGTGTCGTTCGCTTGCTATCACCTTCCAAGTCTCCTATCCATCCCACTAGAAGATGGCGAACTCCCTCCCTTCGAGACACTTACCATGCACACGTCATGCTCGTGGCCCACTACTGGGGACCTTTCACTGCAAACAACGCGGGACGGAAAGAATTTCGTCATTCCGCTCGCTCCACCCATTTTCGTGAGTATTACCATACCCACTTCCACACCGCACCAAATCGAAACAACGTATTTGATAGGTCACTCCAGACAATTGCGTCGATATCTCCTCCTTCATCAGAAAAGGAGAAAACGCCCTTTCAGTGGTCCAACAGAGTGACATGTCAGAATATATATTTATGCTCCACGCTCACCATCCCACCTCTGCACAGCTGAAATACCTGGCTTCGTGCAGACACAAGCGCGATGAATGGGCGAGGATCATACGCACCCATTACAAACCTGAGCCGATGGAATCGTTATGGAGGCGATCGCCATCGCGTTCATGAAGGAGTGTTGTGTTACATATATGATCTCGTTGTTGAATCTTACACTTCACTAAGTACCTAAAAGTTACTGTAGTGATTCGTTCATAATCATTTCTATTGTTCCACAAGGAATTGGACTTCTCTGCACAATTCACATGTGGGCGCAGCTATTACTAGCCCAACCATGTATAAATGGGTCGCGTGCCATTTCTCACGATCGAACGCCTCCTACCATGACATCGACCCGAGCGAAGGACTTCCTCGTAAAAGAGCTTTTCATCAAGAAAAACGTGGTACGAGGAACGCTTAGCCTATGTTTCTAACATCGACGTATTTCTATTTGCTAGGTCACATTCCGGTTCTTGAGTCGCGAGCTGTGTATTCACGTCAATGACGCGAAGAAGTAAGACTCACCTAATCACCGCGTATTGAATGGCGTGTTACATGTGCATCGTGACAGTGAACTTGCCGCGTATCTTGCTGAAACAGCAAACACCGACACGCCATCATTCGCCACGTACATGGTCTCTGGTCTTGCACCGTTGTCCAGCAATTGCGACGACCAGCGTGTGGTGCGATCGAAGATAGTTCTGGTGGACGGTGATGGTCTGCAAGGTATGTGCTATCCATAATCTCTTCTGAGTTTTACATTAATGGGAGCGTTCTGCGACAGATGCAAAGCTTCGGTTTTCCCGGATATATTCCGTCCACATATACAGCTTGTCTCCCTCTGTTTTTCGTGTAGGTGCCACCACGAACCAAAAAAACACGCTCATGTCTTGTCAGGACGCTCATTTGATCTGCGAACCAACCATCAAAGTCCGGGACATAGACACGAAGGGCGACCCCGTGCTCAATGGGAAGATCATTGGGGCACACGTCAAGGTTTTTCTTGAACATTTGTGCTCATTTGTGATCTCAGAAAGACATGCAGGCCAAAAAAGGTCTACTTAAAAACACCTGTATAGCGTCGTCCTCGAACACGACGTTGGATGTGCAGAAGCAAGTCATATCTCAGTCCTCCGATCTCCCGCGCCAGTCGGAGCAAGTGGCGGAAAAGGTTAGGCCCGACGAGAGGTCAAAGGAAAAGGACCGGGCGAAATTATCGGCTGGAATAAAGGAACTAACGAAGCCAAATGGGAAACTGAATTGGAGTAAGGCAAGGAATGAGCAGGAGACCACACAAGCGAAGGACAAGACCAAGCCTCAGGCGGACCAGGAGATCCAAGTTTCGTCGTCTTCTACGAAGCGAGCTCATGAACCATCGAGAAATAGATACTTTGGTCCACAATCGAAGAAGTCTATGCCAAACTCAGTGGCATTGCAGCCAAAGGTTCGTTGATGATTGAATTCTACTATGATCAATCGGTAATTGACTTCCAGAGAGCTCCTAAGCGCAAGTCACCGGATCCTTCGGACTCGGATGCAGACATCAAAGACCAACCACCGCTAAAAGATGGGAAGACGAACCCTCCCATAACGAGCGACGCGGGAGTAAAAGGTGTCATTATGTCGGATGACGAGGAGGAAGTCCCTCGCAAGCCGCGACGTAAATACTCATCGGCACGGAGTTTTGAGGCAATGATGGATATTGACGACGGTCCGTTGTTCAAAGAACGCTTGTTCATTGTGCTGATGGTCCGTAGATCAAGTGATTAGGAAATCTCGATTGTCTTCTCGTCGCCCTGATGATTCGACGGACGATACTGCTGATGAGATCGGCTTCACTGATGATATCCCGATTTCTAGCGCTGGCGAGGGTGAAGAGGAGGAGGATCATAAGCCCCAGGTGAAGAAAAGAAAACCTAAGCCTAAGAAAGTGATTCCCGTAGGATCCAATGGCCTCAAGAAACGTCGTGTCATGAAAATCCGTGCTACGACCGACGCCAAAGGCTATATCCGTATGTTCATTATCATTTCAATAAATAATCAATGCACTAAGAAGGCATCTTTTCCAGAAACGGAAGACTATTCTTCTTATGAATCCGTCAGTGAGGAGGAACCTGCTCCTGGCGATGCTAAAAAGTCCAAAGGCAAGAAAAAGGCCGGAACGGTGCTGACGGGCGGGGCGGGTGCAGAGCTGGCAGAAGCCAACGTAAAAATCAAGGAGACGAAGGTAAAAGCTAATACCAGGAAGCTACCGAACCGTGGCAGTCTTTTGAATTTCTTTGGTCCCGACAAGACAAAGAAATAAGTATTAGAAGGTAGTACAAGGAAAATTACGCAGTACAAGATAAAGTAATAATTCCACATCTGTCTTGTCGTCGAAAGGAAAGTTGAAGTTATGGTTCAGTGGTCTAATGGTTATGAT
>Ga0153958_1000171_pt1 | contig 14632 bp, 23 predicted proteins | sample TSFL042MetaG_FD_104719 | JGI IMG/M metagenome (GOLD analysis project Ga0153958, IMG submission 104719) | Attine ant fungus gardens microbial communities from Florida, USA - TSFL042 MetaG | ecosystem: Host-associated > Fungi > Mycelium > Unclassified | place: USA: Florida, Wekiwa Springs... | reverse complement strand
TTGAAAACAGCTACATACGACGTATCTGAGCTTTCGTAATACCTCTAGGGCCTCTTCTGACTCGGCCCATTGTTCTAAGTGAAAGGGCACGCATACTATGATATCGCTTCCGGTCTGGCGAACACACTCAATCATGTTGTCTGTTGTGGGAATGGTCGGAAGAGCCAGCCGATCCAGGACAGACGTAGGCGCATACAGTGTTCCTGTGAGTCCTGTCAGCATCGCATATAGCTGCGCGGAAACACCAGATATATGAAATGGGGGAATGGCCATGACTCCGGATCGGAGTGATGGGTAGTTACGGAATTGCCATGACAGAGCTGCGCCGCGTAGTATTAGTTCTTCCCCTCCGAGATGAAATACAAGCAGGCGCACGGGCTTTCATCCAGCCAAGTTGGCTTCTATAGCTTTGAGGGATAGGTTTAGGGTAGCCTGTACTTCCAGAAGAGTGGAGATATAGGGCAGTTTCCGAAATGGGTATGTGAGAGGAGCGTTTAGGGTATGCGACAAACGGATGGGTGAATAATTCGCAGCCAAAATGTGGATAAACTTCGGATAGGGATGGTATTTCGAGAATGGGCAGGCAATTACCAGTTTTCTCCATGAGGTTCTGGACATCATTAAGGAGAGCGGTGTGATTTGGACGGATGGAGGCTATGCGACGACAACTGGTTCGGAGAAGCAAATCCGCTATGGCCGGTGGTGGAATGCGAGTGGAAATAGGAAATGGCTGCGCGTAACGGAATCGAAACAGTGACCGAGACAGAAGGGATGGGACTCACAATGATGCCTGCGATGATCAAACCCGCTATCAAAGTGGTGTACAAGAGAGTGTCTGTCTGGACAAGTATTGCAGTCACCTGACCATCCATTCCAGTGCGGGCGGGTCGGAATGCATGGGCTACTCGATGAGCAGCCCTGCCAAACTCGAGGAACGAAATGGAAGTCAATGCGCCAGTATGTTGCGGGTCTGGAAATATGTACATTGGCCAAGATGCATTCCTCTGCATGTGAAATTCGATGATATCCGGGAAGAGGAGTGAGCCATCAAGAGGGGGGCACTCTGGTTTGGACGTGGAGGCCATGAGTCGGAAGGACGCCGGGACGTGCCAAAGATTGGACTACTCGATCAGGAGAACTGAATGAATATATATATAAATTGATGACGTCCGAGTCGGAAGATTCATAGAATCTAAGTTAGCGACAGAGTTTGGGCACGTAATGACCCTTTACACTCAATCCTCTCCGTTCGCTGCATAAAAAGTGACAGTGGATGACAGGTGGCAACTGAAAACAAAAGCCTTTACTCTGTGAAACCCAACAACGCTCCGAGGCACGTCCTCAGCGTCATGCCAGTCATAACATCATGGACTTTGGCAAAAATTTCTTGTACAATTTTCACTAGTTAATAGTCATATTTTTGCCAAAATTACAGAAAATAATATATGTACTCCTTGCTGAACTTCTTGTTATTCACGAGCTCCACCCTCGGAAGTACTAGAACTCCTTGCGACTCGGAGATTCTGGTCTTCGTAGCTCTAGTCATGAGATAATTTGGCACCCACGGGGGAAAGGAGGAACGGAATAGCATCCGTCCTTAACCAATCAGATGACCACCCTAATGGTCGGTTCACGGTAAGCCATCCAGGAAACGCGGGCCGATATTCAAACCAAGTACTCTGGTATAAGAGTTCGCATATGAGAAAGGTTTTCTTATCATTTCACCGCCCCTCTCGCAAACGATGTCCTTCGGAAACAGTCTCCAACTGAACATGGGTGTATCCATCCCCCAGATTGGTCTCGGTACCTGGCGCTCTAAACCAAATGAAGTCGAGAACGCCGTAAGGAAGTTACCGAATTTCCAAGTCTTTTGTTTATCCATCTCCCTGTCATTAGGTCGAGATCGCTGTCCGTAATGGCTACCGTCACCTTGACCTCGCGATGATTTATCGGAATCAGGATGAGGTCGGACGAGCGCTCAAGAAAGTCATCCCCTCTGTCGTTACTCGCGAGCAGCTATTCGTGACTTCGAAACTCTGGAACTGTTCTCACCAGGAAGGACCAGCTGAGGAAGAGCTCAACGAGACACTGAAGCAGCTTGGACTCACTTACCTTGATCTCTATCGTGCGTGACCATCGATTCGTTTCCCTGCCTTTCATACCTCTAACACGCACATCTGTGCCAGTCGTGCACTGGCCCGCGGCATTCCGGCCTGGAAAAGGTCTTCTTCCTCCGCATCCCACCAAGGAAGGAGAGGTAGAGTTGGACCTTCAGACCTCCCTTGTTGACACCTGGAAAACGATGATCAAACTGAGGGAAACTGGTAAGGTGAGTACATACTCACCGAGAGTATGCAGTTGTCCATCTACGTTTCAATAGGTCAAAGCCATCGGCGTTTCCAACTTTACGATAGAGCACATCAAAGCTTTGATAGAGGCCACTGGTGTCGTTCCGGTAAACATAGCCTGTTCTTTAGTGGATATTCGTTTATGCAAGAATACATCTAGGCCGTTAACCAGATTGAAGCTCACCCTCTACTTCCCCAAGATGAGCTCGTCGCATACTGCGCGAGGGTGGGTGTTCACATCACTGCTTACAGTCCGCTAGGAAACAACCGTGGGTGTTGCGAGTCGTATTAATAGGGCAAAGATGCTGATGCGAACGTACTTGAATCAGTCCTCGGCAAGCCTATGCTTACCGAAAACAGTGTTGTGCAGCAAGTGGCCGAGAAGCTCAACGCAACCCCTGCACAGGTTCTCATTGCCTGGTGTGCTCACCGGGGCTACTCTGTTATCCCCAAGTCGGTGCAAGAGAGTCGGATCATCTCGAATTTCGAGCAGATTGCGTTGAGTGACGAGGACTACGAGAAGGTTACCTCCATTGGAATAGGCAATTTCGAGCGGTACGCGTGCACTTTGAGAAATTGAAGATTGTACTCACTAAAGCACAGGTTCAATATCCCATTCCGCGAGGCCATTAAGTGGGACATCAATATATTTGGCGAGGAAGTTGAGAAAGCTGCCACGTTCCAGGTTAAGATGGTATAGAGCCTTGAAAGTCAAAGCCATGCATGTATTTACTATAATTAGCTAATTAGACAAACATGTGGGACCTCGGACACACCTCTTGTGCCTTGCATTCAAGTTGTGTGGGGAAAGATTCTATGAAATCAGGAATTTGGATCCATATATACACCGTACCACACTTCAAATTTATCCCCTTGGTCCTCTCTTGCAGCAGTCTGCTTTAAAGTCCTTTTCCTCCCACTATGAGTGGGTCGCCGACCGCATATCTTCTATGGTCCATCCTCGCATGCTTGGTGAGCACTGAGCATTAAGTTCTACATTCACATAGAGCCTTGTCCTGACTCGCATGTGACGTTTCCCAGTTCTTTTGTTTCCTTATCTTTCATCTTTGGAGTTATGATCGTTTTCAATGTCTCAAATGGAGCCAGTCCGGGAGACAGCCTGGCGCGTTCAAACGGGTCATGTCGGTGCGTACATTTCCACTCCATTTTCAACATTCTGAATTCTCTTCAGTATACCTACGTAGCAACCTTGACTTTCCTCATGGTCTTCAACGTATCATTCACCCTCATAAAGTTTAAAGAAGGTCCTTTGCATTTAATCCTCATAACAACATCTACTCAAGTTTTATTCCCTAGCCTATGTTATTACACCAGAAGGGAACAGTAAGCCTGCATCTTACGTCTGCCTGCCCGAGCTCATTCCGCAGTATATCCAACACCTATCGAATTATATTCACCGAGTCATAAAAAGTGGATATTGCCTCTTTTCTTTTTGTTCAGTGCGGCATGGGCTTGCGAGCTGTGAGCACTTTTCGGCTTATATTATATCATCGCTCATGTATTTCACAGTATCACTCATTGGGAAGGTGGTTATGGTTCAATTTGTATCTCCAAATTTCCATGTTTATTACTCTTCAGAATTGACATTCTGGCTCTTCCTCCTCCACCAAGGCCCAAAGACGCGTCGTTGGTTTGATAGTTGGGAGTTCCGGGTCTGGCTCCTTGGTATCTATTGCAATTTTACGATCATAATTTCTTTTTCTGGCTGACGTCGCCTTTTCTCCGCAGGCACGGTCGTAGCGGGGCTAGGGATGCCCTTGACTACTCTTATTTCCCGTCGACAATTTGATACAGTAAATATGTCACACAACTGACCTAACGTTATCCTGATCCGACGCTTCCATAGTGTCAAGCCTGGATATTTTTGGTCGGATCTTCTGCATCGACGGCAACTACCCTTCTATTCTTGTATGTCCTTGTAAGGTTTCCGCAATTCATCCGCCGAGTGAAGGAGGATGGAGGAGACCCGAGTATTGTCCTGCGCCTCGTTATGTTTTACCAGTTAAATGTGAGTGCTCGAATTATAACAACAAACTGTGGTAATATGTCCACTACTCCAGTTCGCACGCGTCTTGTTCAGATTCTTGTTTACCATTCCGCTGTTTGTATTGGCAGTGGATGGTGTACAAGGAGACCATCCGATCAACCAAGATCCGTGAGTGAAAATCGTGTGTGCTATTTATGTTTCTCACTATCTTTGAAGGTTTTGGTCAGGTGTGTAAGGTAGCATGCCTCGGTTTATGTGCTCACTGAGCGATATCAGATTTTTTGCTCGTGATGGGTGGAGTTGGTTGTTTTGTTTCTTCATTCATCACTCTTTTAGTGAGCATAACTTCACCTTGATAAACAATCTACCTTCTGATACATCTAGATATTCTTCCCGCGTTCACTCACCCAAGAACTGGGTTATACGACCGCCCTCATACCACCTCCTTTGGTCAATAAATCACAGGTAGAGATATCAGCCAACACTGACCGTGTTCCCTCTCCCAAAAACGCTCATCTGACCATTGTCCGCCCGGCTTCTGCGCACCCATCGGAGTTTTCTCAGGATGAGGACACAACTCCAGAGTATGAGGACCCCACCAATATCACACATACTCATTCCTACGATGGGCATACCCGCATGAGAAGACTAGCAGAAGGGCATAACCAAGAAGAAGAAGTACCACCCGCGGACGGACAATACTCTGATACGCCCTACACGTTCGATCGGCACTCGAGGTCCTTGGTGAGGACCTATTCTGATGGTTTTGCCATTGGTCTCCACCCTTACGTACGTTAATGTTAACTGTCCGATTGAAGCCTCATATGACATATACTTTAAACAGGTTCGCACATTCCGATCGCCGATTGGTGAGCCTCCCTGATCTTCTACAAGCCGATTTATGTCCCTCGCTGAATTCCCACACTAGACATATGTGACCTAGACGATGATAACCACTCACCAGCACGCTGAAAAACTCCGAATCCAAGACTTTTGGCCACTGCCTCGTGCACTTGGCTCCCTATTCAGTGATTGTTTACCGTACTTGACCTATGATGTTTGTTCAAATTTGCTGTCGCAGTTCCCATTCACCCTCATTTACCACACACCAATCTATCGACTTAATATAGCTTACCTACCATCTATACCCCTGCGCTCGAACATGCTATGCTTTGGGATGTAATAGGTCATCATGTACTTTTATCTTGTACTCGTACATAGGATTGTTGGCACAAATCTTTTTGCTTTGCAAAAGACCATCTTCCGGCCCGCCCATTAAACCACCTTCTCCCGAAGAAGCTTCAAGCTACATTCTGACACACCCATATCGGGCTTTGGGACTCGTTGCAGCGGGTCAACAAGCATTTCTTTTGCTTTATCTTGCATTCTCGTCGCCCAAGAATCCACTGGCACCGGCTCGTCTGGCTTCTTCCACACGTCCTCGATAGCCTCCCGCAACTCAGACTGCAGTCCTTCAAACTCGAGTTGCAAAACAACACCTTCCTCGCGGTGAGCTTCAGATAACTGGAGGAGGTGCGGCAGCAGTTTCCTGATTTCTCCTGCACAATAGTGATCGTCAGGCGTCTCGAACCAGAGTGTATGAGGCTCTAATACCTCGTGTAGCGGTGCATCTCTCCGCGAGCTTCGTGATCGACTTGAGCAAATATTCCTCCTCGTCGACGGTCCCCTTTCTTCCAGAACCTAGCTTACGTTCCATCTTGCGCTTCGTTTTGGAGCTTTTCCTAGGGGCCTTGATCGAACCTCATGAAGATGATGGAATGACGGGAACACTCACTTTGAGGCTTTCGAAGTAACAGTGGGTGCCACTGTGTACCGCGTGAACGCAGTTGGTGCCATGGACACATCCGTCATGACGTCGACGTTATGGAGGGTCGGATCGTCCAGGTTGTAAAATGCATCTGCGCTCGCGTCGCGTTAAAGACAGGAGGATGCCCCACGCTGGAAACGATGCGCACCTGGTTCCTCCACCTTCTTGATTCGAAGCTCTGTCAATCGCGCTACCTGCTTATGCAGCTGGTCTCGCATCTCGTGTATATCGTCGCCGAACTGCGTACGACAATCCAGGGCACAAGGAAGAACGACGTCATCCATGAGTTCAGGCTTGGAATGCAACACGATCTTGAAATCATGTCAGCCAACGGGTTTGTCGTAACTTTTTTCTATATAAAACAAACTTACTATCCTTCGTGCTTCTGCAAATTCGTTCCCCTGGACAAGCGCATTCACTGCCTGCCGGACATCTTTGGCATAATCGAGGAGCACCCGAGCAGATTCACTGAAGCGTTTCTTCGAGAGGAGCTCATCTAGACTTTCAGTCAGTTTGGAACAAAATTGCCAGAGCACTAACGAGGCGCACCAGCGATGCGGTATGCAGTCTCTGTGAGTTCCTCATTGCTTAGTTGCTCCTTCAGACAAAGCTCAAAGAGCTCTTGCCACTCCAATGCCCTCTCGTAAGATACCATAGCGCGGCGTGCATCTGATGCTTCCACAAAAACTGTCATTGGCGTTAGTAACAAAGTCAATCATCGCCATTATACACGCGCCTGTAGCTGCCTGATGATATTCGTGCCGATCAAAGAGCCAGGTGCCGTAGACACCCAAAACATCCTGAGGTCCTATCAGTGTGATACGAAACATCCAAATGGTCCAAAAACTCAGCTACCAGATACTTGTCTGTGCCTTTCCAGATCACCAAAGCCTCGTCGTGTAGTTGATATGTGTCCAAGTAATCTAGGGCTTCCTGGAAGTACTCGGGACCTGCATCAATGCGTAAACGGGTCCAAGTCCAGAGCAGTAAATACACCATACCAGCGAGGCTCAAGTTACGAAGAGCTTTCGCGTGCCTCTTGAGATGATCATCAATCTTGAAGCGCTGGTAATACTGCGGTAACGCCCTGAGTTCGCGAAGGAAAGGGAGGTACTCTCTTGGGTCCTGAGAAGAGATGAATCAATTGCAAAGAGCTATCAAACCCAGAAGTACCTTTTGCGCGTGTTGTGCAACTATAAGAACAAGGGAGAAGTCGTACATGCCCAGAGCCGTATCAAACAATCGATCCGCATCCACAAGGAAAATGATGTATTTGACAGCGTCTTCGACCAAGCTTGGGCTCATCCCTGGACGGAACTTCTGTAACGTGACCTTCCTCCAATATGATCGATTAAACGTACCTCGCAGGCGAAGTAACAAGGCTAGACCAGCTTCATGGTCTGGTGGTGACTTGACGACGTATGCAGTAAGAATGGAGTTGACGTATTTTGTCAAGTCTTTCTCTTCTAATGTTTGTCGCACGGAATCGCAAACATTTGCGATAACCTCCGCTGGGAGCTGGCTCCGCCTGAAATGCCGGTGAGAAAAGTTCGGATCGGATTACGGAGTGCATTACCCTACGCTCGTCAGAAAGAGATTGATGTAGTCGACTTCTCCAATCTGCTCCACAAATGCCGGGATACCAGCCATGAAGACTTGTTGGTTATGTTCGACGATTATGCTGAGATCAATGCGATGTTTACGGCAAGCCATAAAAGCTTTCCTCCAAAGTCCACTGGGTTAAAAATTAGGTGATCAATGTACGAGGAACATCGTAGTAAATACGCACGCGTCTAGATCGTTGTTAACGACCTCCATTACCATGGGTCGCGGATTGATAGTCTCGAGATTGCCACGTGGCATCTGCAGTACCAGGCTCATCGTACTTGGCACAGCTGTGACAATTCTTGAGCCTCTCTCCACCCGACGTTTTTCCCAACCTTGTGATGCCAACCCGCCCGCTGCATTTTCGCCACTGTCCGATTGGAGGATACCGTTGACGTGGCCTGACCTCAGGGCTGCAACGACGCTGTCTACAGGGGCGAATTGCACATCATGTGACGTAGTAGTGAAAACCACAAATCTGGAAGCAACAGCGAAAGAGTTTACGCCGCTGGCTAGCAAGGTTGAATCTCCATTAGAAATTGCAGAATAGAGCTTTCCCTCTGCAGACAGGCCCACGAAAAGTCGGGAGTCGACACGTTGCGAGATGGGGCAATGCTCCGTGAAGGAGCATATCCGCGAAGTTGATCCTTCTTGCTGTTGAACTGAGAGACAATAAATTACCAGTATATCTTCACAATCTTATTACGCACCTTGGAAAATGCAACCGTTATAGGCTTGCCATGCAAGATGGTCAGGATCATCGTGAGGGATGAGACGTCCATTCTTCTGCTGGAGCGACACTTTCCTAACACTTGTCTCAGAAACTGAGTTCAAGGGCAGGGTTACATGCTCAAAGTCATGAATAAATATCTGGTCATTCCCAATAATATCAGAACAAAGAATAGCAGCCGTGATAGTTGTGTGATTTTCGTCATCACCCTTGGAGGAGACGAGAATTTGACGGCATTGATGCAGCTCCCGTGGCAAACTGGTTGACCAAATAAGAATTGGTTTCATAACCGCTTCCCTACCCGGCATGATTCGCGTTTGTAGCGCCCATATCATCACGTGTCCTTCTTGCCATACTACACCAAGAAGGTCATGCCATTTTGAAACTGTTATATGAGATGGTACCAGAGACAAGGATGGGTCCGATGATGCGTCACGGGGGATATCGACTAGGAGCTGATGCGATGACATAGGTGGAGGTACATTTTGCGCGCGGAAAGGTGTAAGTAAAATTTGTTCTGTCCATGGTTTGGATGAAAGACAATGTGGATTTAAAATAAGAACTTACGACCATCTATTACGCCGACGCAGCCAGTATCGTTGGCTCCAGCGCATGCTTCCCACGTATAATCTCGTTGTATAATTTGCACTACAAATATTGTAGCAGGCGATACATTAAGATACTCAAGAAACACCTACATGGCGTTGTCAAAAGAAGTCGCGTGCCCACTTCAGGGTGCCATTGTACGGACGTAAAACGGCTCAAAAATGGCGCTGAGATCTCTTGCTTGAGGTACCTATGATACGATAAGACAAGGTCACAGTAAGGAGAATATGACTTCACCAGTGATAATTTCCTGTGGTCCATAGTTGCACCACATCACCCTGTGCTCGTTCAATGTGAACGGCGAGTATATTTGAATCCGATGACCACGCAAGATGTTTGATGCGGTAGTCTCCGTCATCTCCTCGTAAATTGAACCCTCCATGCCTTAAACCATTACGCTCGAAGAAAACAACACAGTGTTTACCAGTGCGCTGCGTATCTGACGGTCCAGCGCGAACTTCTTTTTGTATGACTGCGATCAAATTGCCACTTGGTCTCCAGGATAGACTTGACTCTAAGCCTGCAAGTGTCTCTGCTGTAGACTGGAGTCGGGCTTCGTTTGAATAAACCCGTAAAATTCTTCCTTGCACATCGGCAGACTGAGGTGCTTGCCTGGCTATGGAAGACACTACAAAATAAGCGCCATCACCACGCCAACTGATGCGAGGGAGGCCATCATCATTAGGAACTTCAAATAATTGATTCGTAGACTGTGCCGACGGTTTGAGATGCGCTCTCCCTATAGAACCATGAAATTGGGTTTCTTTTGAACCCCATCCGACATTGATTGGGGCATCTGAGTATAATATCAGAAAACTAGGAGTGATTTAAGCCACAAGATATAGCTTACCTTCACCAAAATCTTCGGTATTTAAAGGCGCCTCGGACAGGACATCGAATGTCGAGGTCATAAGAAGGAGATTTTCTTCACCTATACCCATAACGTTGGCAAACCCAACTGGAGTAACCATTAACACTAACCAGTAATAATAACAAGAAGCGTATCATCAGGACTCCATTCAACTGCCAATATGCCTGAATCAACACTTCCAACAATTTCTGGACCACTCTGCATCCGTCAGTATAGACTGCATCAACCATACAAGTTGGCCTCACAATGAAATCCCCAGAATCATCTAACTCCCAAGACACAGTATCACCACTTCTCGTCACCAAGATGAGCTGAGCAGTTTCCCCTATAACTCGGAGGGATAAAACATTCGCAGAGTTAAAGGAGCCACATAAAATTGGTGCATTCCATTCGCAAGGGTCGACAGGAGCTCTCCATATGCACACACCACGCTGAGCATCTTCAGATGCGGAAAAGATCAATCCTCTGTCGATGTCGAAGGCTGCGGCAATGATAGATTCTTCGGAAGCAGCAGCAGTTGAGTCGGGTTGCCCGCATTTTGACTCCAAAGATGAGATTTTGATGGCAGATAGGACTAGGTTGCGCATCGGTGGATGGTGATCAGAGTGATATCAATGAATTTAGATTATAGGCAGTGAAGAGAAACCCTAACCCTAAACTCGTTCTTCTCTACCACCGTGATGGCACCAACTCAAATCAATGAGAGCAACCCTGCAGTCACCTCTTCAACCCGCACGGGTTCAAAACGAAACAAGAAAAAGAGTCATACATATCTTCACAACGCACAAGAGTCCTTGCCGGGTGTTCAAAAGATCAAATCTTCACTGCGCCAAACGCGACGATTATTGTTGAAAGAAAATCTCGCAGCCGATGTTCGCGTGGAGACTGAGCGAAGGCTGAGAGCACTTGAGGCCGACCTTGCTCACGCCGAGACGGCAAGAAAGGAACGGACTTATTCCATCAAGTACCACAAAGTCAAGTTCTTCGGTGAGTTTACATGAAATGCTACTCTGCGGGTAGCTAGATCAACGAAGAGCGCCAGAAGTTGGTCCGTAAGATCAAGCAAGTCAAACGCGACATTGACTCTGCAGATGGAAAAGAAAGGGAAGAGCTAGATCATACTCTTGAACGTTTGAGAGTGGACCTAAACTATGTTTTGGTAAGTGGCAAAGTTCATAGAAATATTCCTTTTTTAAACGAACCACAAATGCAGCATTATCCAAAGACCGAAAAGTACATATCGCTTTTCCCTCCAGAACTGCGGCAGGCACCAGTTGATATCATTTCTACCACTTCCGACGATAATGAGCAACGCCTCAAAATACGTAGTCTCATCCAGAACCAAATGCAGCATGGTGAAATTAGCAAGCAACCCGAGAATGAACTCGAGAGTGGTAGTCGAGCTACTCACTATGCTCCTAATCATTCTCGGAGAAACCAAAGAGAACCTGTTAGGAAAGACGATCGTACTAGCTCGGTGGCAAAACACATCACCGAAGGGGATGATTTCTTTGGCGAGGACTATTCTGAAAACGGTGGTGAAGCCTTGGGTGTACTAGAAATGGGGGACTCAGATCAAAACGAGGTTTCACTTGCTTAAATGCTGTCGAATACAATCTATATGTACCATAGTGTTTTCGAATCATGGTCTTGCAAGGTTAGTCACATTGATTACCGTGACATAAACTGAGACTAAAAGGTACGAGCCGGAGTCTGAATGTGCATCCTTCACGATGTTATACAGCATTCACGAATTATTGTTCTGCCAACCGAACATACTGGTACTGCTACTAGTAGCGCGCAACGAGGCAGAATGTGAAACCACTGATCGAAGTTCCAACTGCAATAATTCATCACCACCATCGAGCTTTCAGTAGAATTCGAACTGATGGCCCTATCTGATTTATAAAGCCATGGGTTTTGCATTGTTCAATCGCTGCAACTCCATGAACAGACTTATCAGATAACCAGACGTTTAAAGTTACGGATTGGAATTTAATAAGTTTCGGCGATTCTTCAACGTCTCCGTGGGTTAGTCTCACTGGCAGGTTATCTGTGAGTACTAACCACCTTGGAATTGTCTTGCTCAGCTAGTCCTTTTTTTGTGATCCCATCCCATAAATTTGATGAATCACAACTTACAGGGATCAATGTCGGTGTTCCTTGTTCCCTCGGCAGCATTCGGCTTCGACTTTTGACCCTTATAACAGTTTCTGTTGATACTCGATGGGCTTGCAGGAAGCTGTCTCAGAGGCCTTGTTTGGAACGCCCCCTTTCTCGCACAAGCATATGGATCGTTCACATGATATTTATTTGCAACATTTGCTTATCAGCTTGCCAACAACTTCCCCTGTATCAGAGATGACTTGACCACCAGTATTTGCGAGAATCCCGCCCTTCTAGACCCAAAAAATGTTCCTTCGCTATCAGATGGAAATGCTTTTTCTGCGACCTCTTCAGAGGCTTCAACTCAAATCTCTCAAATGTATTTGTTATTGACGCTGCTGATGAATGTACGTCCGAAGGCGAGATTCATGATCTCATCTCCCTGCTAGGCCAGGCTCTACTTGACCCAGGTCTCCCAGTGACCCACATTCTGCTCACAAGTCGCTTAGAAAGCGCATATTCTTGAAGCTATGAAAGAAGAATATTTGCGTGTGCTGGTATGCAACATACCGGAGAAAATAGAGGGTGTTGTTCCCCTAGACGAACAAGATGTTGACGACGACATCTGTATTTTCAACATTCGTTCATAAAGTTACAGGAACGCTATCCGAGATTCCCGCGGCTGACAGACCATGGTCTTGCACGATCGACGAGCCGAGCGGGCAGACGTTTCCTCGTAGCGTCTACAGTGATGAAGTTCATTAATGATGGACACGATGATCCTTGCGATCGGCTTCAGCTGATGCTGGAGCTGACGAGTACACTGTTACCAGGCACAAATGTGTACATGTTGTACGACCATATCCCGCCCACTTGTGTGGACTCCGGGAGGGCACAACTGCACTTGTTGTGGCTGCGCTTGCGAACCCTCTTCCGATCTCTCAAATTCCGGGACTTCTTGGACCGGATTGAAGGCAAGGATGTGGAAGGGGTGCTGGTGCAGCTGCGGTCTAAGGATATCCTTGCTGACAGGAGTCTTTCCGTCAACATCTTCCACGCGTCCGTTCGTGACTATGTTCTAAAACCGCAGCTTGTTTGACAACGCATCACATCACACCCTCACGCGCTTCTCGCTTACTCTCGTTGGAGACTGAGTGCGGGCAAAACTGGTTGGAGAGGACCTGGGGCATAGAACGGTGCTGGTGTTTCAGAAAATACAAGGGTAGAACCTCGACATCAACAACGTTTGAAAGTGGCTGGAGAACAACATTGGGCAAGAGTAGGTAGAGACCAAGGGCGTGCAAGATTGGCCACAGACCGAGGGCGTGCAAGATTGGCTGCAGAACAAGAACGGGCGACTTGGTTGCAGACCAAGAGCGGGAAAAATTGGCTGCAGACGGAGAGTAGGCGAGAGTGACTGCATACCCAGAGAGGAATATAGTGGCTGCAGACATCCAATGGTCAAGCATAGCAACCAACCCCTGCTACGTCGTTTTGGGTTCATATGGAAGAATTTTAGCAATGAACGAGTTCATCACCATCCCAGAATTATCATCACTCTCAGTTTTTCTAAATCATCCAGAAATTCAAGAGCTTGCCGGATTTCTTGATGTTTCAAGCATTCCTGGCATTAGAGTCCGACTCCTACCTATGCACTGGCATCAGCACATGGTCTAGACATGGAGGTTTTCTGGGATCATCATATCCTGTCCTGGCTCGAAAAACATTAGTGTTTGGGGGGTCTGACTGTCTGCGGTCTTGCCTCATTGTACTTCAAGGTTTTCCGAAGGGCAGAAGTTCGCACGATGCACAGGAATATATCTATGAGATGGTCTCCGTAACCTGTTGCCTGACCTGTTCATAGAAACATTTTAGGGGTCATGATCTAAAATTACCCGACTGTGCTAAGATGTCACGTTGTCTTTGCCAGTTGTACGGTACATCATTCATTTTCGCCAGTGATACAAAGAATCTCGACTGTCCCGGTCGAATTGCTTCTGGCTTAAGCTCTCAAGCACTTCATCGCTCACCAAGACAAGAATATCCTTTCGTGTATCTACAAATTGCATGACTCAAAGGACACGTCACAGGTGAGCCAGTAGTTACAAAATTCATTTAGTTTCATGAGCAAGATGCACTTAGACCCCATCCGTTTCGAACTCCGAATGGTCCTGTGCGTTCGGAACTATGCACTTATGTGTATTTGAATGGATGCATAGTTGATCAGACATTGGAAAATGCGCAAACACTGGGTTACATATAGGAAAGTTGAAGAACCTCTAAGAAATTACAAGTGCAGGTGATCTATGTGGATTGCATGTGAAAGTATTATAAGTACAGTTCAAGGAGCCACGCAACGTTTCATGCATCTACGTGGAGCTTATCCATAATTGCTGATAGCATCGGGTTCCCACCGAGTCTCTCAATCTCCGATCGAGCTTGTTGCTCTAACTTCCTAAGAACCGCAAGAGTATAATCGAAAGACTTGGTCGTGTCCCTAAGATAGTTAATGGTGTGATGCTTGAGGGTG